>Ga0208905_1001025_pt1 | contig 14089 bp, 8 predicted proteins | sample AntAceMetag02UKS_FD_184776 | JGI IMG/M metagenome (GOLD analysis project Ga0208905, IMG submission 184776) | Saline lake microbial communities from Ace Lake, Antarctica - Antarctic Ace Lake Metagenome 02UKS (SPAdes) (version 2) | ecosystem: Environmental > Aquatic > Non-marine Saline and Alkaline... | reverse complement strand
ACACATTCCAATCTACCTATGAAGCTGAGGTAAAAGCAGGAATACTTTTCCGTATATTTGCAGGATTGGGTATCTTTATTGCATGTTTGGGACTATTCGGACTTGCTTCATTTCTTGCAGAGCAGAAAAAGCTTGAAATTGGGATTCGAAAGGTGATGGGCTCGACGAACAGTAGTATTATCTGGCTGCTCTCCCGTCAGTTTGTGCTTTGGGTCATCATTGCGAATATCATTGCCTGGCCGCTTGCATGGTATTTCATGAGTAAATGGCTGCAGGGATTTGCTTATCGAACTTCGATCAATCCATTTATTTTCCTTCTTGCGGGAGTGCTTTCTATTACTATTGCTATACTCACAATAAGTGTAAAAACCCTGAAAGCAGCACAAACCAATCCCACTGAAATAATGAAATATGAATAGGAATTCGAATGATCAAACAAAACTTTCGACAAGCAATCAGAATAGTTTTGCCAATAAAGTATCCATAAATCCAACAATATTCATTTTTGTATGTATAGTAGCTTCTTTCGTCAGTTTTCTTACCGCTGCTTACCATACAATAAAAATGGCAAATACGATTTCACCTTCGGGTGTAAATTTTACTACAAAGGCATCTGCCTCGCCCTTTAATTCCGTTTGAAATGCTCCTTCTGTGGCATGAAAATTTTTATCTCTGGTATTTCCTGAAATATAAGTATAACCTTCGCTATCGGTATAAATATCGAAACCTGATGCAAATCTATCGGTGTGTGAAAGATAGGTAGAAAAACCAAGCGTATAGGCATTTTCTAAAATTTGTTCGTTCGTTTGAGAATTTAGAAGCCCCTGACATAAAAGAATTCCCATTAAAATAAAACTAACTTTTCTAAACATAACTACTCCTATATTATTTTTTTGTTTACTGCTCAAATCGATATTCGATAAAATATTCATCTTCGTACTATCGATTTCAGCATTATTACTGCATTTTTTATGCCAAAGATTTATTGTTCTATTTCCCAGTAAGTTAGGTATTCGCAACTTCAAAAAAGTTGTTCACAAGCGATCAGTTTTATGATCGCATCTGAACACATTAGAATAATTCATCTGGCACCCAAAATTATGTGAATTATAGCGCTGTAAAATTACCCTTTCCCATTGTTTATATATAAAATATCAGGATTTTAGCTGTTATTCACAAAACATCCCCAGCTGTTTTTTTGGATTGGGTGCCGGAGAAAACCATCCGGGATTACACCATCCGGGCTACGATTTCCCCGACGAATTGATAGACATTGGTAACGAGCTGTTTCTTACCATATTGCAGAAAATGCATTAAAAAAAGACGGCACCAAGGTACCGCCATCGAGAAAGAAATATTTCCCCCGACACTTTCGTATCGGGGCAATATTTTTTATTTCATCAAGATCATTCGGCGGGTTTGGCAAAATGATCCGATATGCACCGTGTAAAAATAGATGCCTGAAGCCACAGTCTGGCTTTCGTTGTTGGTACCATTCCACTCGTAGGAATGTGTGCCTGCATCCAGATTTTCCCGAACCAGAGTCTTCACTTTCTGACCGCGCATGTTAAATACATCCACCGAAACAGGAGCCGATTTTTTGATTTGCAACTGGATAGTTGTGGATGGATTGAAGGGATTTGGGAAATTTCCCAAGAGCGCTGTGGTGGTAGGCAGAGGAGTCGTCCCGGCAGCTGTAACCTCTATTGTTACACTGTTTGATGGGGTCGATTCAAAATCTCCATAGGCAGAAGTGAGATAGTATTGATGGATGCCTGTAGGAGGTGTGGGGTCGGTATAGCTGAGAGCTTGGGATGGAATTTCACATAGAAATGCGCTGTTTCGGTAGAGATTGTAGTGCGTGAAGCTGCGATCGTAGCACGTATGGGTAGCTTGGGGGAGAAGTGCAGGGGTTTGGCCGGATTGAGGAATGTCTGGATTTGCCAGAGCAATGGGTTGCAACGGAGCTGCATCGCATCGCTGAGGATCTACTACAAATCCCCGAATATTCCAATTGAGTTCCCAGCCAAAATACTGGGATGTGCTCACCCAATTGCCACCATAAAGCAGCATGTCGCCTTTGTAGGGAATTGCTGGTCCGTCATCGCATCCAGCCGGGAAAATCTCGCCGGTGTTTATCACGCGATAGCCTATCCACAGTTCTTGCTGGGCATCAATGGCTACCGGAGCGGCGAAGGTTACTTCGTTCAGGCTGTTTGCCTGAAGATCTGTAACCGGCTGATCAACGATAAGGTTTCCTGCATAAAACTGCGAACCCCCCGTCCAGACACGGGCATAAATCTCGCAGCCTGCATCGGCCAGCCAAAAGGTCATTTGGGTAAGGTATTGTCCATCGTAAGATGCCAGGTCTGAGCTGTCAAAACGGGCGGCAACGTCAAATATTACGATAGAAGCGCCTCCAACGCTGTTGGCATTTGTGCCGTCATCCCAATAGAGCCACTCTCCCTGGCTTGCAGGAGCATCCCAGGTAAGGTCAACCCCGGCGGGAGTGGTGGCTGCATCCAGATTGAGAGGAGGAAAGAGAATGGGCGCGGGAATGAATATGTCTGCGGTGTTTGATGATCCGGATTCCCCATCTGTGTACACAGCGGTGGTGTGATAGGTGTAGGTTTCGTTCATGGCGGTGGTGGTGTCCACAAAGGTAAGGACATCGATGGTGCTTGTGTTTATCTGCATTCCGTCGCGATAGACGTTGTAGCCCATCAAATCTCGGGTGGGGAGTTGTACGTCTATTCCTGCGCGAATCATCAGGTCGCGGTCATCCAGGTTGAACCATTGTGCGCCGTTGTCATTTGTGGAATAGCTAAAGCCGTCGGGTTGGGTTTCATCGGCGCCGATAGTGAAGGATGTGCCTGCATCCCAGCCGATAGTGATGTAAAACACTGTGCCAGCCGCGATGGGAAGATCCAGGTCATATTGCAGCCATTGGCTTATGCCCTGGGTGTTTTCCACCGGGATGGCTACCGGGGTCATAAGGGGGAAGCTCAGATCAGGAACGCCACCGTTATCGCCCAATACAGAAACCATGATGTTTTGGCTCGCATCGCTTTGGTAGAGCACCTTGATGCGGCGGAGATAGAAGTTTTCGTCATAACTAAAGGCATTGGCCACAAATTCCTGGCCGGTGGCGCTTCCCGTCCAATTGAAGGCTTCGGCGATGCCGTCGTCATAGCTCAGTTCCAAGCCGTTGTTTCCTAGGGGAAGTTCCCATTGTAGCAGGACGTCGCTGAGCCCGGAAACCGCAGCTTGCAGATTGAAGGGAGGGTAATTTCCCAAAATCTGCGGAGTGAGTACAAAATCTACAATTACAGTTTGATTGGGTGTGAGATTGATGTTGTATTGGGTGGCAATCTGGTAGTTTGATGCGGTGGCTGTGACGTTGTATGTTCCTGCCAAAACATCGATAGAGTAGGTGCCGTCGGCGGCTGTTTGAGCAAAATAACTGTCTGCAGTGACGGTGGCGTTTTCCACCGGATCGCCAGCGCTATTGGTTACGGTGCCGGTGATGTGGGCCAGATCAACCAGGGAATTTACAGCATGACGTCCCCAGACTTCAGAATCGAAGGTGCCGGGAAGGTAATTTTTCCAGATTACAAAGCAGTTATCGCTTGTATCGCCGGGTTGCAAAAGCATGTGAGCCCAGCCAGCATCTTCTTCATCCTGAGAAATAGATTCGAAGGGACTCCAGGTGGTTCCGCCATCATAGGAAACGGCTACCTGGGTACGATCGTTGGCATAATAGGTGGCATCCGTCCAGGTGAGATAGATGCGGTGATTGGTGCCGGCAGCTACCACACGGAGATCTGGGCGGGAGCTGTTTCCGGTATTGTTCGATACATTTACACCAGAATCCCAAGTGGCACCGAGATCGGCAGAGTGGTAGAGCATGATGTCACTTTGCAATCCATCGACTTTGGCCGAAACGGCAGTGTAGATGTGCTGGCCTTCCAGACGCGTGCTGAGACGGGCGTTGTAGGCCTGGTTGTTGGTGATGTTCAGCGGTGTCGTCCAGTTTGTTCCACCGTCTGCGGAGGTGGTGGAAAAGAGGTCGATTTGATTGTAACTTGTTCCGGTTTGTTGGCCCCAAACTACAGCCAGCATATCGCTGGATGCATCGATAGTACACCAGCGAGCGTTTTGGGTGGTGTTGGAGATATTTTGGGAAGTACTCCAGGAGGTTCCGTCGTCGGTAGATTTTTGCATGTAGATGTTGTAATCCCAGTTTGCATCCCGATCTTCATAGATAAGGTACAAAGCGTCATCTGTGACGACTACCTGTGGCACGATGCATCCATGGATGGAAGAGCTTACTTGCACTTCCGAGCTAAAGGTCTGGCCTCCATTGGTAGAACGAACCATAAAGATTTCGTAATTGCCCGTGGTATTGCGATAATAAAAAATGAATACATTGTCATCCTGGGCGGCGATCACGGGGTATTTTCCACCGTAATCGATAGCACTGTACAGCAAGATTTCGTTGCCCCAGTTTTGTCCGGCATTTGTACTTTTTTTGCACTTGATGTCTCCCCACTGGTTCCACACCATAAAGTAGGTGTCCCCCAGATTGCAGATGTCCGGTTCTGCCGATGTGCCGTAACTATTTGAGAGATTTTGAGTTTGATCCCAGGTGAAGGATGCCCAGAGCATTCCCACAGCTAGGAACATCGCGGTTATTGCAAGTAATTTGCGTGTCATTGTTGCTCCTTTATTTTTTTTTCAAATTTTTCTAAGGTTATGCCTTGATGCCAGAAAAATTCAAATATGATTTTGAAGGTTTTGGCCAGGTCTGGATGCTCGATAACCATGGTGGTGAAGGAGGTAGAAGCAGCGTAGCTGTCTACCAGCATCAGCAGCACGATGCGGGAATCGACCACAGCCATCTTGATAGGAAGCTGCTCGACGATGCGAATCTGTTCTCCGGCGGCTGCGAATGCCTTTACCCCTGTAAGCTGATTGGCTTGAAAAATCTCTTCTGCCACATAAATCGAGCGCACTGAAATCCCTCGTTCCAGCGGATTGAGGCCCTCCTGGTTGCTCTCCACCGGCTTGAGGTAGGGGCTTCGGGTGAAGAAGAGAATCTCTTCCTCAGCTTCACTGGTGATGCACTGAACTTTGCGGGTTGCCGCCTCATTTTGCTTGAGAACCTGAATGAAGTACAGAGGGTGCTGGGCGGGGGCGTGTTCTGCCAATATCGATTGAAATACCTGCGGAAGGTTAGAAAAAAGCTGTTTCTGCTCCTGGTAGGATGCATCCAGATCCTTTTCCAGGTGCGCAAAGGCGATGGCGGGATCGACTGCCTGAAACTGTTTTTTCTTTCCCAGTGTTTCGATGATGAACCCTTTCTCCGCGAGCTGTGCCAGTACCTGATATACTTTGGGACGGGGGATGGCTGCGGTGGTGGCCAGTTCGGCTGCCGAGGCATTACTATGATGCGTTACTGCGCTATATACACGGGCTTCGTAGGAAGTCAGTCCCATGCGTATCAATTCTTTAATTAGCTGTTCTTTCTTCATGAACTTTCCTTTGGTGCAAACCAAAAGAGTAGAGAAACTGTGTCAATATTTTTGTTGTATCTTGCAGTAGTAACAGCCCAGGCGGTGGCTAGAACCTCTTTTCCCTGATGCTGTTAACCCATTTCTTAAAAAAGGGATTTTCATCTAACAGAAGATTCTCCTTGCATTGATGCCGGTGATCCTACATATTCACTCGATCCGGACGGCTCATTCGGCAATTTCTTGGTGAATCTGTGCTCATGAGTTTTCTTGGATTGCTCATTGCTCTTGCCTTGATCGAATTTTTACTTCCTATATTTAGCAAACTTGTGAATGTATCATTAGTATATAACATCTTCCAAAATTGGCGAATATCTCTCGGACTTCTCAGCATCAGTGTGATAGTTGGATTGATAGCAGGTATCTACCCCGCCTTTTTCCTCTCATCATTCAAGCCGGTAAAAGTATTGAAAGGAACACTAAAAGCTGGCTCTGGAAGTAAAATCTTCCGTGATGTGCTTGTAGTATTTCAGTTTGTAATATCTATCGCACTCATTATCTGCACTCTTACAATGCTCAACCAGCTTTCCTATATGAAAAATAAACCTCTCGGTTTTGATAAATATCAAATTGTGATTGTCCCGTTGCGCGGAAGTGATATTCGATCGAATAAGGAAGTGTTCAAATCCAAAGTACTCGCACTTGAGAATGTCAAATCTGCAAGTCTCGCTTCTAATTACCCCGGAGATCGAGGTTCTATGGAATTATTGATGAATTTTGAGGGATTTGAAGATGAAAAATCACAAGTAATGAAAATTGAAGAGGTTGATTACGACTATTTCTCCACATTAGGAATCGAGTTTGTGCAGGGGCGGAACTTCTCAGAAGAAATGCAAACCGACGATGAAGCATTTGTTATCAATGAAGCTCTCGCAACGAAACTCGGTTGGGAGGATGCGGTCGGCAAAGAGGTTTACTGGACAGATGTTGAAAATCCAGATGCCCCCCTCGACAACAACACGATGGTAGATAAAACCTTTAAAATTATTGGTGTGATCAAGGATTATCATTTTGAACCACTTCGCAACCTGATCCGACCAGTTCTCATTAGTCTGCAAGATAAGCAGGTCAGTGAACTTATCGTAAAGATCAGCCCTAAGGATATTTCAAAGACAATAAGCTCAATTCGAGAGGAATGGAGTGGACTCTCTCCAAACCGACCTTTTAACTATCACTTCCTCGACGACAGACTCGCAGAACAGTATATCAGTGAGCAGCGTCAAAGCCAGACGATTATTTATCTCACTATTATTGCGATATTCATTGCATGTCTCGGTCTTTTCGGACTCTCAACATTCATCGCTGAACAGCGCAAACGGGAGATCGGTATCAGAAAAGTGCTTGGTGCATCTATAAGAAGTATATCAGTTAAACTCTCCAGAGAACTCACACAATGGATCATCATTGCAAACGTGATCGCATGGCCTGTTGCTTACTTTGTCATGAAGAACTGGCTGCAGAGCTTTGCCTATAAAACTCCAATACATTTTGGGATTTTTATAATATCGGGTCTTGCCGCCATACTGATCGCACTGTTTACCATAAGTTATCATACACTGAAAGCAGCAACTACTAATCCCGCTGATGTTATGAAATACGAATAACTTAGATGTATTTATAAAAAATAAATTCAGAAAAATAATGTTAAAAACAACCTTATAATTCCAACTCCATATACACGGCATTATCGAGCGGATTGTACCGATATGCTTCGATTTCCTTAAACCCAATTGATTTATAGAGATGTGTTGCAATCTTCATAGATTCAAGGGTATCGAGTCTCATTCTTTTATACCCGATCTTTCTTGCTTTTTTAATGATCTCTTGAGCCAAACTCTTCCCTATTCCCTGTTCTCTGAATTCTGGTTTCACATACATTCGTTTCAGTTCACATACTCCGTTTTCGAGCTTGCGGAGTGCAATACAACCAACAGGTTTGTTATTAATTTCACATAACAGGATACAACCATCGGTAGGTGCATACTCTCCAGGTAGATTTTCCAATTCATTATCAAAATCCTGGAAATCCAAAGGAAAACCAAGGGATTCTGCATACTCGGTAAACAGCCCTCTGGCAATTGCGATGCCTTCATCAGAATAATCTTCATAAATTCTAATCTTCATCGTTATAACCTTGATAACAAAGCGATTTTATTGTAAAGAAATAATAATCCGTTCAATGTTTTATTTTTGATATATTCCTTGACGCTGACAAGCTGATATGATAGAAACCAGTAAAAATCTACAGGATTGGATTGAATATGCAAATTGAGATGAGAAAAAATAGAATAATTATAGAAAGTTATAATCTTATAACACATACAGCAGACAACACATTTCTCAGCCCATTAGATAATATGATGTTATATGATAAATAATATCAAAACAATGAGCATGTTCGTATATAACTCCTATATGGGTGTGTATGCGAACTTTTTTAAAAATTTAATTAGAAATATACGCGAACTTGTTCGGGGATACAAACATTATGTCTTTTTAAAGTAGACAGAATTTTTATGTACTTGTTTTTATATCTATGCTTTAAATCATTGATATAAAAAAGTGATATTTATTTAAAGAATAATAATGGATTCAATCGGGAGTAAATAAATGGCTAAAAAGATTTCAAAAAAACAAATCGAACAGTACGAACATTCCGACAAGGAACGTGCAAATAATCCTCATGTAGGACTGGTAACACCTGAAACAGACCTGGACACTGGAGAAAAGAAAACTTACGAATACGATCCACACCTTGACCCACAATTGCAATGGGCTGGAAAAGCCGAGCATACCAGTTTTGAAGTGCCAACTGTGAGTTTGCACGTACACGAAAGAATTGACCCAAGTACAATTATTGAAACTGTCAAAAAAGAAAGAACGGAAGAAGTTCACCAGCCTTCTCTTTTTGAAGAGTACAGGGCAAAGCCACTTCGTGAAGCCATTGATTTTTATAAACACAAAGAAGGATGGACAAACCGACTGATTGCTGGTGACAGCCTTTTGGTGATGAACTCTCTACTTGAAAAAGAAGGTATGGCAGGGAAAGTGCAGATGGTTTATTTCGACCCACCCTATGGAATTAAATACGGCAGCAATTTCCAACCATTTGTGAACAAACGAGATGTGAAAGATGGCAAAGATGATGACCTTTCTGCTGAACCAGAAATGATTAAAGCCTTCCGTGATACATGGGAATTAGGCATTCATTCATACCTTACATACTTGCGTGACCGTTTACTTCTTGTCCGTGAATTGCTCAGCGATAGCGGAAGCGTGTTTGTGCAGATTAGCGACGAGAATGTGCATCATGTTCGCGAGATTATGGATGAGGTGTTTGGTGTTGAAAATTTCGTGAGTATGATTAATATTAAACGAAAAATTAATGTTATGAATCCTAAATTTCTTGGTACTGTAAACGATTATTTATTGTTCTTTTCAAAGAGTATACAAAACTTAAAATTCAGAAAACTTTATGAAAAAGTAAGTCCAAATTTCGGTACTACTTGGAATTATATTGAACTTGAAAATGGAGAAATTCGAAAAATTACTGATGAAGAAGTCATTGATATAAGTAAAATACCATTAAAATCAAAAGTGTTTGCATCTTATAAATTAGCACCAGCTGGCTTTAATGCAAATGCAAGTTTTATGGTTGAATTGAAAGGAATACAATATTTGCCACCTAATACAAGTGGTGGTAGAAGTTGGAAAACTAATGAACAAGGTATGAAAAATTTGATAGCTAATAATCGTGTTATTCCACAAGGAGATACTTTAAGGTATAAAGCCTATTTTAATGATTTTCCCTATTGTGAATTAAACCATTCTTGGGAAAATGCACGATTCTCTTCAAATAAAAAATATGTTGTAGAAACTGCTGAGCATTTTTTACAACGTTGCATTCTCATGACTTCTGACCCCGGCGACCTTGTCCTCGACATTACTTGCGGAAGCGGCACAACAGCAAATGTTGCAGAGCAATGGGGACGCAGATGGGTTACCTGCGATACATCACGTGTTGCTTTAACTCTTGCCAAACAACGTTTAATGACTGCCAATTTTGATTATTACCAATTGGCACATCCCAAGGAGGGTGTAGGTAGCGGTTTTGTATATAAAACAGCCCCACATATTACATTAAAAAGTATTGCTAATAGTGAACCGTCAACAACTGAAACACTATATGACCAACCTTTGATTGAAAAAAGTAAATCGCGCATAACTGGACCATTCACAGTTGAAGCCGTTCCTGCACCTTATGCAAAAAGTTTTGACGAATTGGAGCTAGACGATAATGGTTCTGATACATCCATTGCCCGTACAGGTGAAACACTTCGCCAAAGTGAATGGCGGGATGAATTGTTACGTGCAGGTGTAAGAGCCAAAGGTGGAAACATCATTCAGTTTACCAGAGTAGAACCATTGTCGGGAACAAAATACATTCAGGCAGAAGCCGAAACCAAAGAAGATATTCCTAAGAAAGTATTGGTTGTTTTTGGCCCCGAACATGCGCCACTTGAACAACGAATGGTTGAAAATGCCTGGCAGGAAGCAAGAGCATTCAAACCTGAAATGCTTTTGTTCTGTGCTTTCCAGTTTGATGAAGAAGCAGCCAAAGATATTGACGAACTCACGCCAGCCATTGCAGGGATGCAACTACTCAAAGCACAAATGAATGCAGACATGTTGACTGACGATTTACGCAAAAAACGCAGTAGCAATGAAAGTTTCTGGTTAGTTGGTCAACCGGATGTAAAAGTTCACAAACTTGATAACGGAAAAGTAAGCGTAGAAGTCATGGGCTTTGACTATTACAATCCTAAAAACGGAAATGTAGAAAGTGGTGGTAAAAAGAACATCGCTATGTGGATGTTGGATACTGATTATGACAACCGTTCATTATTTCCTTCTCAGGTATTTTTCCCAATGGCAGGTGCCAAAGATGGCTGGACAAAACTTGCTAAAAATCTAAAGGCAGAAATTGATGAAGAAAAAATTGAAGCCTTCAAAGGAACTGTTTCATTAGAGTTTGAGCCGGGCAATGCAATTGCTGTTAAAATAATTGACGACCGCGGAATTGAAAGTTTAAGAGTAATTAATATGTAGGGCATTATGGCAAAGAGCATTGACAAACTCATAATAAATAGCCCGTATGAAGAACCAAAACAACATTGGTTTTACGAAAGGGAAAACAGGGATTTCTATATAGAAGAAGGACGAAGGCCTGCAGGTTATGTTGTTGCTACTCCTAATTCACAGGCATTTGACGACCCTGGAGTATTTGTGCCAATCGATACAGTAAATCAAATCCGTCCAAGAGTAAAAGCATGGCGCGAAGCAGGTTATCCTGGAGTTACAGGAATTACTAAAAGATTGTTAGACCATTGGATAGACCCAGAAGAACGAAAGGAACGCAGGTTTTTCTTTGCTCAACTGGAAGCCATTGATACGATTATCTGGCTTACTGAAGCACCGGCAGCAGAAAAAGTGGGAATTGAAATTAAAGGTGATGGCGGAGATTTTGAACGTTGGTGTAGTAAAATGGCAACCGGTTCTGGCAAAACCATTATTATGGCAATGATTATTGCATGGAATTTCCTGAATAAAGTAACTAATCCTACCGATTCTCGATTTAGCAAATATGCTCTGGTTGTTGCTCCCGGCTTAACTGTAAAAAGTCGATTGCAGGTTTTGTATCCCACAAACAAAAATAACTACTACGAAGAATTCAACATTGTTCCGGCTTCATTAATGGACAAATTGAGACAGGGCAAAATCATCATTCACAACTGGCATACTTTGGCTTGGGACACACAAGATAAATTGGACGCTAAAATTGAAAAAGGACAACTTCGTTCTGTTGATAAACGAAAAAGAACAGAAATAAGCGGAGAAGCATACGTAAAACAGGTTCTAGGAGAAATGTCGAATGCTCGTAACATTATTGTCTTTAACGATGAAGCACATCATGCCTGGCGCTTGAATCCTGAAGCGGAAGGAAAATATCAGCGCATTGGTTCAGACAAAGACAGTGCCGAAGAAGCAACAATTTGGGTTGGTGGGTTGGACAGAATCCATCAACAACGGAATATTCTGAAATGTTACGATATGTCCGCTACACCTTTTTTACCCTCAGGGAAAAAAGTAGCAGAAGAATCATTGTTCTCTTGGATTGTTTCTGATTTTGGATTAAATGATGCCATTGAATCAGGTTTAGTTAAAACACCAAGAGTTGTTGTACGTGATGACAGCGAAAGAACCAAAGAATTAAAATCTCGTCTTTATCATATTTATATGGATGATGAAGTAAAAGACGATATTAACCGTAAAGCAGATGAAACAGAGCCATTACCTGATTTAATATTAAATGCATACGATTTATTAGGGATAGATTGGTTAGAAACAAAAAAAGATTGGGTGAAGAACGGACATAAAATCCCACCTGTAATGATAACTGTTGCAAATAGAACAGAGACATCATCGAGAATTAAATATGCTTTTAACCATAACCAAGTTCATATTAAAGACCTTTGTAATGTTGATAAAACATTACAAATTGACAGCAAAGTTTTGAATGAGGCAGAATCGGAAACAGAAGGATTTGAGATACAAACCGAATCGGATAATGGAGAACCAAAACTTACAAAAAAACAACAAGCGGAATTGTTAAGACAAACTGTTGATACAGTTGGAAAAGTTGGAGAACCGGGTGAGCAAGTTCAGAATGTAATTTCCGTAGGAATGCTTTCTGAAGGCTGGGATGCAAAAACTGTTACGCACATTATGGGCTTGCGTGCTTTTTCAAGTCAGTTACTTTGTGAACAGGTTATCGGACGTGGTTTAAGACGAGTTTCATATGATGTTGGCGAAGACGGTTTATTTGAAGCAGAATATGTGAACATTTTTGGTGTTCCTTTTACTTTCTTGCCACATGAAGGTGGAGACGGTCCACCACCACCACCGCCCCCACCAAAAACGAAAATAGAGCCAGTTCTTGAAAAAATAGAGCATGAAATAACCTGGCCCAATGTTTTACGCATTGACCACGTTTTTAAACCTAAACTCATCTTTGATTGGGATAAGGTTAGAGTTTTAGAAATTGACCCTTACGAATCAATAACCCAAGCAGAATTGGCTGCAATAATTGCAGGAAAAGCAAATGAAAAAGTAAGGTCTGCAATTGGTTTAAAACAAATTGCTGAAGGCACAAGAATTCAAACCATTGTTTTTAGAATCGCTTCAACAATCTACAATTCTGAAAAACGACCTGAATGGAAAGGAAGCAAAGAAATCTTTTTAGCCCAGGTTGTTCGTTTGGTTGAACAATTTATCGCATCGGACAAAATCAGAGTAAAACACGACTTATTTCATCAGGATGATTCAAAACGAAAAATATTAATCATCTTGAATATGAATAAAATCATTCAACATATTTGGACAGAAATCCGTGCTGAGAATACTCAAAAACTGACTGCCGTTTTCGATAAAGAAAGACCAATTCGTTCAACTTCAGATGTCAGAACATGGTACACAAGCAAACCTTGTGAATGGGTTGATAAATCACATATTTCTCATTGCGTTTATGACAGCGGTTGGGAAGCAACTGAAGCATATTTATTAGACCAATCAAACTTGGTAACTTCTTTTGTTAAAAATGATCATTTAGGATTTTATATTTTTTACAATTACAAAGGTGTAATAAGAAAATACCAACCAGACTTTATCATTCGTCTTTCAAATAGTGAATATTTAATACTCGAAACCAAAGGCATTGACAATCAACAAAACCAAACGAAAAGAGAATTTCTAAATGAGTGGGTAAAAGCTGTAAATAAACATGGTGGTTTCGGAAAATGGAATTGGGATGTGTCATTTCATCCTTCTGATTTAGAACAGGTAATACTCAGAATTTTTTAAATGTAATTTAGAAGATTTTAAAAAGACATAACAGGCAGATCCACGTAGAGCAAGAAGAATCGTGGCACACGCAAAACATTATAGCCAATTTTCTATTTCTACAAATTAAATGTAAACGCCAAAACTGATGTCGTTAAAATAGTATCATCATCTAAAACCTCAGTGTAAATTCTGTTTTCACATCCGGCTCGGAATTTACAGTGATCGTTCCTCCGTGCAATCCCATTATCTGCCTGGATAAACTCAGCACGATACCTGAGCCCTCTTTCTTGGTTGTATAAAACGGAATAAAAATCTTATCCATTGAATCCTGCGGGATACCTGCTACCCAATCTGCAAGCTGGAGCAGGCAGGTTATGTGAAGGTCAATAAAGAATTTGTGGATAAAATCCCCCGAACACTGATCCGTATAACAGCAAAAGGCAAAAAGGCACTGAAACATTATCGGGATAAAATGAAAACAGTGATCGATTCTTTATCTGAGAATGAATAATAACCTGAATGAAATTAATATTGAATTAATTTTTTTCAGTAACTTCATTCTCCTTTATTTCTGTGCATCTTATACAATCGAGCGATAATTTCCCATTCTTTGT
>Ga0208905_1001021_pt1 | contig 14130 bp, 11 predicted proteins | sample AntAceMetag02UKS_FD_184776 | JGI IMG/M metagenome (GOLD analysis project Ga0208905, IMG submission 184776) | Saline lake microbial communities from Ace Lake, Antarctica - Antarctic Ace Lake Metagenome 02UKS (SPAdes) (version 2) | ecosystem: Environmental > Aquatic > Non-marine Saline and... | reverse complement strand
TGAAATCAACCCTGAAAAGATTTGTTATAAGAGACTTTAAGTAGTTTCTTTATCCCTTTTTCTGGAGGGTGTCACAAAAATAATTTATCCAGTGGTTTCTGTCAATGTTTCAAAAAATTCTTTGAGCTTTTTCATTTTTATCGACCAGTCCAGATGATCACAGGCATATTGATGCATTTTTTTTGGATGGTCTTTGTCTTCAGAGATTTTCGTTGCAAATTTTATTACTTCATCAATATTTATTGGACTCTCATCCGCAGGCAACCGGAAGATGTAAGGGAAATCTTCAGGAAAATCCGGATCTTCACATGCAATGATATACGGTATCCCCCGTGCACAATATTCTCTTGCCTTTAACTCAGAAGTTTGTTTCAGCCCTTTTCGATGTATGCCCAGACTTCCAACTGCAATATGACACTTATTAAAAAATTCATCTAACTCTTCACCGGTTCTGAAACCATGGAATATTACACTTTTTGTAAGACCAAGTTCTGTGGTTAATTTTTGGAGTGATAGTATTTCTGGCCCATCGCCTACAATGTGGATATAAATATTCATATTGTGGGTAAAATTATTCAGACCATAAATAAGTCGATCAAATCCATGCCAAATGAAGACGGTGGCAACAAAGAGAATATGAATTTCGTCATCAGTGAATTGTGGAGGATTGCGGAGAAGAACAGAGTTCACATCGAAACCATTTCCAATAGTAATATGGAGTTTATCTGGATTGCCTGATAGGACCAATTCATATTTAGTAATTTCATCAGTAACTCCTACAAGGGCATCAGAGTTCTTTCGAAGAATTTTTGCAAATAAAATATCAGATATGTAAGATAGAAAATTGTTACCTAATTTATATTCTTCTCGCTCGAAAGTTTGATGTTCTGTCACAATCCTACAAATTCTAAATATACGCAGATAATTGTGTGGATAATTTAAGATAAAAGGAGAAAGACCCCTTAAGTATAAAATGTCATTATAATTCAATTCCTTTATTATATCATCAAGAATACGATTGATTTTACGAACACGTTTAATGCGTCTAATAATTTTTTTAGGGGGAATTTTATCTAGAGTATATATTTTTGAATTATTCAAGTTTCCACAATGTGTATTTCCTACAGCTACTAAGATCAATTCAATATTTAATCCAGCCTGTACTAATGCTGATAATTGACTTGATACTTTTTTACTCACTCCACTTTTTGAATTGTTATCAGATAATACAAAATATTTTACTTTCATTTTTTCCACCTTAAATTACTACAATTTGATATTATTGTAAATTGTTATCTAGAAATGATCAGATAACGTAACGAAAGTTCTGTAAAATTGAAATGCCCCGTATCCAACATTAATTTAGAATAAGGAAAGACAGGATTTTCTTTTTTACAGAAAATTCGGTCTACTACTTAAGCATAATTTGAGAGAGCATATTATTATAAATTTTATTTGCAGAATCACCACAATTTGTTTTTTTGTCCAGATGTATAGTTGAAATTTTATTATCTATGAGATTATAATACCTTAAATATATATATTCTAAACTATTTGATCTAGTCATTTGAACATTTCTTTTTGATAATTGATTACTAATTGAAAATATTTTTTTTGAAGGAGAATCATAACTAATTATTGGATTTTCTGAATGATGTAAAAGCCATTCAGCTGAAACAAATTCACCACCAAAAACATATAACTCTCCAAATTTGTCTCCATCAAAATTAAGATTTGCAGAGTATGATACTCCAAAAAATTGATGCAATAAATATGTCCCAGCAAAAAATTGCATAAATATTAAAATTATTAATAAACTAACTTTAATATATTTTTTATTTATTCTGTCAATAAAAAGATACACACCAATAACATAAAATGGCGCTAAAATTACTAACATTTGTTGAAATAATCTAGATGAACCATATGCAGATGAAAGATAAGGAACCACTAGGTATAACGTTAAAAAAATACAACAGATACATCCAAATGTTAGAAGAAGTATCCAATTATTAGATTTTCTAATGGTTGTACGTTCAATAAAAAGATTGAATAAACTAGTTATTACTCCAAGAAATATTAGTATAAATGAAAGATAATAGATTATTAACATAGCAAATCGAGGAATATCTTCCTTTTGATTGAAATCTACAATACTTTTCCCTGTAATAGCTTTGTGAAAAACGACTTCAGATACGTCGGCATTAGTATGTATAAAAGTAGTCTCAACAACAGTATCCACAAAACTAACTAAATTAAAAAAATGAGTCCCAGTAATCAAACAGTACCAAAAATAATAAAATGCCCAAAATATTAGAAGTAATATAATATCAGTGGAATCCAATTGAAATTCGAAATTAAATCTATTCTTACCAACAAATAAAACAATATAAGCTATTGATAAAATTAATATGAAAATGTAGGCTGTTGTATAATGACATACTATCATGGATGACATAAATAATATTAAAAATAGCCGTTTACAATTTTTTGAAATGTCATTATTGATTAATACAAAAATACATAGTGAAAAAAAAACTAATGAAATTTCAGTTCTTATAGCTCCAAATAGTCCATAAATAAACGTAACCTGAAACATAAAGAATAAAGATGCAATATATGATTTGAAATTCCCCAAAATAGGTTTAAACGTTAAATAACAAAACACAGGTAAAAATCCACAAATTAATTGAAACACAAATTTAAAGATATATTTTTCTTCAATTCCCATGAATGAGAAATAAATAGTAGGTAATAAGGAAGTAGATAACGTTGCAGTAAGTATATTTGAATAACTTTTCATGCTCCAGTAGAGATTTGTTGATACTTCCTTAAAAGCAAAAAATTCTCCATAGATATCTCTCCCAATAAAAAAATAAGAGGTCATCCCAGTAAAAAGTAACAATGAAATACCTATCATTAATATTGTGAAAGGATAGGAAAAACTCGTTTTATTTTCATAAATTATTGAAAAAATTACATAAATTATTATTATGAGCAAAGAAAATAAAAGAATCAAATTTGAATGATAAATTCTCATGACATCCAATCCACAAATCACAAGTAGAGGGAAAAAAATAGGAAAATACAATAAAGGATTTTTTGCACAATAAAACCAAGTAGATTTTATTTTTTCAAAAGTGATTCGTTCTGTGATATTAAAATAAAAATTTTGATAATATAAATAACAAATCATAACTAAATTAACTAATGTGAAAGAAAAAACTAGATTAGTTGTTGAGAGAGGGTCCCATATTTTCAAAAATGGAAGACAAGTATTGAAAAAAAGTCCGAAAAAAATCAGACATGTCAAGCTAGATCCTAATGAAAGAATTAAAGTGTGCCATAGAGATAACTTTGTTTTACAGATGATTTTTAGCAATAAGTAACCCGGAAAGAAAGAATAATATATAAACGCAAATATGGGTTTTATTAGGGGAATATCTAATAAAATAGTAATATTTGCAATAAAGGTTATTGATAGCAAAAAACTATATGTAGCTAATTTAGAATTTCTTCGTCCCATATTAATAAGTATCCTCTAACACGCCACTTAAAGACTTCATGTCATATTCTACTGTAGATGAAAATGAGTAATCTTTATGAATATCTAATGCCTGCTTTGAAATATTTTTTAAATTATTCATTGTAATAATTTCTATAACCTGATTCGAAATTGTTTCGGGGTTATTATTCTTTAAAATAAATCCATTTTTTCCATTTTCAATAATATCTGGAATACCACCAACAGGTGTAGCAAGGACAGGAGTACCACAAGCCATAGCCTCAATAAGAATATTCGGTAACCCTTCTGACTTTGAAGGAAGAACTAGTAATTTCAACATATTCAAAATATTATTTTGAAGATTATGTGGTACCCACCCTAAAAATGTTATTCTTTCAGTCCCATATTTATTTTTTTGTTCAGTAATTTCTTTTTCAACAAAACTCCTTAATAGACCATCCCCACCAATAATTATTTTGCAGTCTAAATTAGTCTTTAATATAAGATCAGTAGCCGATAAAAATTCAATAATTCCTTTTTCATCAGATAAACGACCAAGATATCCAATAATTAATTCTCTATCATTATAATTTATTGTTTCCTTAAAACTATTCTCACAATATAAATGGAACGAAAATATTTTTTCGTTATATTTGATTAAACCCATATGATTAGCAACACTTAATGATTCAACTCCAATAAAATCAGCTAAATAATAATTACACTTTTCTACAATTTTTATAAGAGAATTATTTCCACCAATATTTCCTGTTGCCATAATTATTACTTTTTTTCTTAACAATTTAGCCATAACCATAGGAATAAAGAGTGCAGAACTAATCCAAAAAAAACACACATCAATATTATTTCTATTTTGTAATATTGAAAATGCATATCCAATTTGCATTAAGAGATAACGGTAGTAACTAGCAAACGGCAATGTTTTTTTAGCAACATAATTGAAATTATATAAAATTTCAACATTTTTTTTTTCAGTTATTTCATCTGATAGATTTCCTGAAATAACTTTTAAATTAAACTGCCTTTCATAAATTAAAATTTTAATTAATTTATCTAACAAAATTTCGCCAACTTTATTATTGATGGATAAAGGAGACATTAATATAACAAAATTAATTTTATTGGCATCGTTTCTAATAATTACCACCTTTTACTTAATTATCAAGGCAATCGATGATGATTCTATTAATGTCAATAATTGTTTCAATATTTTCAGACACTGAACTTATCAAGTTTACATTCGTAAAAAAAATTGCAGAATCGCTTAAATGTGAACCTGATTGAAATTTACTCATACTACTGGGTGTCTGAATCGGGCAATGAATATTCCACCCAACCCCAAATCCTTCTGTTAACTTAAAAATAATATCGGGATATTTAAAAATATATTTTCCATCATATAGATTTTCCCTCTTACAGATCCATTCCATTAAATTTTCACCGGTTTCAGGATGTCTTACTTCGGATAATTCTTTGATAATCTGTTCTATAATCTTATTGTAATCACTTTTTTGTAAATTTTTGTTTATCAATATCCCCCCTTCCGAATAAGATTTCAGTCCTGATATTGCTGACAAATATGCAGTTGTTTCATCAAAATTAATATAATTTGGTGTTGATAATCCTTTTTTAATAATTGGAAACTTCTCTACAAATTTTAAGCCTAAATTTCCAACACCAATTACACCAATTGTCTGAGCTAATATTTTTTTTATTGTTTCTTTTTGTCGAAATGGATTAATTTTCGTGCTATTTTTTACATTGACTTTAAGGTATCCCTTTTCTCTTAATATTTCATTGATATTTACAAGATTTACAGGTCTCATGCCATGACCATGATCACTGAGAATAATAAGTCTGGTATCATCATCAATAAGTGAGATAAATTTTCCTAAAATATCATCCATAAGAATGTAAAAATCCCTGATTACGTTTTGATATGAATTTTCACCAGGATAATCAGGATGCTTTTCATCGCAATAATTCCAGAAAGTATGCTGTATAGCATCCAACGCAGAAAAATAAATGAAATACAGATCCGCATCATAATTTTTTAGGAACCTTAGACCTAATTCTGATTCCTGGAGAGTCCTTTTTTTGCAGGATTCAATAAATTTTGGGTAGTTCCGTTTTGAGGGGAATCCATGAAATAAATTTACATTGATCTCATTAAGATTAAATTCCTCAAATAATTCCTCAGGGTAGGTTTTAAGGGGGAAATCTTCATTTACAACATCCAGACTTCGACAGACCATTGCTCCATTTACCGGCCACGGCGGATAGATTGCATAAGGAAGTAATATGCATACTTTTTTCCCTTTCTTTGAGGCTATGTCCCAAAAAGTCCTCCCTTCATAGGATTTATGCACTTCCTGGAACTTAATTTTAAATTCATCATTAGTAGGGTCTACAAAATTTACAACACCATGTTCAGCTGGATTGAGACCAGTATAAATAGATCCCCATGCAGGAATGGAGTCTGGGGGAAATACAGATTTCAACTTAATATCTGGAGAATTTTGTTTCAGCCGAGAAAAATTCGGCATATACTTTTCAAACTTGGATACCTGAATAACATCCATACCATCAATTCCAATTACAAGAACTTTACTCATTTTAACACCTAAAGGCTATAGTTTCGAATACAATTTTTTCTAATTCTTCTGAATCTTTTAATCCATCAAGCAATATGATATTATGACCATTAATTAAACTCAGATATTGAGACCTTCTCAACTTCAAGTACTCAATCGAGGGAATATCATCCTTTCGTGAATAAGCTATATCCTCAGGAACATCAATAAAGAAAGTATATTCTGGTTTTGGGAAGTATTTTAGTGTTTTATTGATCATATTATTTCTTTTTTCCTCAGTATATCCAAAGTTTGCAGCCATATCAATTACTGTACCGTACACATAACGATCGGTAATTACTCCCTGACCAAACAAGAGAGGTAATTGAATTTTAAATAGTATTTGTAAAAAATAATCAAATATTATCATATTTTCATAAAGAGTTAATATTAGTGAATTTTTTGAAGTCTCCTTAATTTTTTCATGATAATTATTATAATTCTCGAATTGATTGGTTTTTTTTAAAAAAATCCTTTTCCCAATCGCTACGAAGGGAAAGGAGATGTAATGGTGACAACCGCCCCATATATATCTGTATTCAATATTATTCTGGATATATTTTTTTTTTAGTCTCTCAGCCAAGGTTGACTTTCCTGAACCATCAATTCCCAAAATGCAGATGAAATCTTTTCCCAATTAAACCACCTTAGTTATGGAAATATCCTGGTAGATTGCATCCAAATTATGAGCAATATTTTTCCAAGAATAGTTTAGTACAACATCCCTCGATTCTATCTGTGATTGCCTAAGTCTTATCTGATGTATTGCATTATTGATGTCATCAGTAGAATCAACGAATATAATATCATTATCATTCATAATTATCCTCGACAATCCACCAAACTTTGTTGAAATTACGGGAAGATTGCATCCCATTGCCTCCAATACAGAAAGTGGAATTTCTATGGCAAATGAACTATCAATCGTCGGAAAAACATAACAGTCAGATAACTGATAAAACTCTTCGATGTTTTCGTAAAATTCTCTTTTTGCATAAATTCCGGCATTTAATAAATCATCATATATTTGCCGATTAAAATTAAACTCGTTGGTACTTCCAATAATTATTACTTCTATGCCACCATTAAGATCTCGTATATCTTTAAATATTTCTAAATTTCTTCCTTCATTTATATGTCCAACATGTAAAACAACAAATTTACTCTCAGAAATTCCATGTTTCCTACGTAGTTCCTTCTTGATCCCTTCATCAACAGGTCTGAATTTCTCAGTGTCTACTCCACTGGGGAGAAAACCTGTCTTGCAGTCCAGTTCAATAAATTTTTTCTCGGTTTCAGATGATTGGGTCAGGATAACATCTGGCTTGAAAAATGTAAAAATAACTTTGAGAATGCTCATTTTTTCTGGGGGTTGCAATACACTAACCACTAATTTTGAGTTCTTGCAACAATATCCAAATATCATTAATAATGTCATTGTTGCTGGAGTCAGTCGAAGAAAGAGGTGGATAATTTGAGGATTAAATTTTCTCAGTCTTAGCCAAAAATGAAAGGAAAATATGTTCTCTTTTGCATTGATATGCAGGACATCATTTGATTTAGAGAGTTCTTCAGATATTTTAGAGGCAAAAATTTTCATTCCTTCATCAGGCTTTTCTTTGAACCCGCTGATTATGCAAATGTTCATAACTTTCCTAGCCTCACGTCCTGAATCTTTGTTAAACAAGCTGATGCAAATTCAGTGATGTTTCCTTTTTCTACCAATATCCCTCGTTCATCTATTTCTTCTTGAAATGATTCGATATCAAAGGCAACAACGGGTTTGCCACACATCTGAGCTTCTAATACAGGAAGATTATAAGTTTCCCAGTATGTGCATGTTGCATATATGTCACACATTGCATAATAAAACAGGAGTTCCTCATTTGGAACAAAATCAATGAAAATAACAGATTCATCTGATATTTCTTTTAATTCATGAAAATAACCCTCAAACGTCGGTTTGCCAACAATCATGAGTTTTGCATCAGGAAGATCCTTTTTTACAAGATTAAATGCTTTAATGAGTAAATCAACTTTTTTCTGTGGGACTACTCTCCCTACAGATAAAATAACTGGAGAATCGCCAAGGTTGTATTTAGCACGAATATTTGAACCATCAACATTTTTATGAAACAGTGTTTCATTTACCTCATTATATTTCACAATACTGTCAACATCCATGAAGTCCTTAAGGATTTTTTGGGCAAACTGGCTAACAGATATTGCTTGGTCAACATTTTTCAGTGAGTATTTTGTTAAGGCAATCTGTAGTTTCATGTACATTCTTTCATGGAAATGAGAGAACAGACTTGGATCTTCAAGTCCATGAAACCAAAATATATTTTTTACGCCATATTTTTTCTTAGCCCAGTAACCGAAAAATGTCATAGGGTAGAGATGAGAAATTATCTGATCATATTCTTTAAATTTAGGGAGCCACTTATATTTTTTGAAAATATCCAATGGGAATGTCAGCCGATATACTCTTTGCCAGAAAAGATTTTTAGGCATTCCAATTATAAACAAATCACTTGATTTTGGCTTTATATCTCCCCCAAGGGCATAAATTGAAACTTCATGCCCTTCCTCTGTGAGTGCCTCTGCCTGATGGGCAACAACTCTTGCATCACCGCTAAACTCTGCAAAATTTGGGACTAATAGAGCAATTTTCATTATTTATCGCTCTGATATGTAACCAAGGAACATCTTGGCTGAAAACCAAATACGTTTTAATTCATCAATACCCGTTTTGCGGCAAATCTGATTTATTACAAGAGGGAAATATCCTATTGAAAGATAATATTTTTTTAGAATTGTATCCACTTCATTTACCATTTCATCGTTTTTTAGATTATGATATGAGATAATAGCTTTTTGATGTCCTTGTTCATCTAAATATTCGTTGGGATCCTCTGTAAGGAGACATTTCTTTGATTGGCACCATTTGAAGAATTCTGTGCCCGGGAATGGCGAAGCAACTGCAACTTGAAGTATCTCAGGTTTTATTTCCCTGATCAATCCTTTTGTCATTTCGATTGTCTCTTTTGTTTCACCAGGAAGGCCGATGATAAAATCTCCATGAACCAATAATCCTGCTTTCTTTGCATTTTTCGAGAAAATACGGATCTGATCAACAGTAATTCCTTTTTTTATTGCTTTTAATATTTCTTCACTTCCTGATTCGAACCCGGATATAAGCAATCTGCAATTCGCCTTTTTCATTGCTTTCATGGTTTCGAGATCAAGAGTGTCGGCCCGGGCGTTACATGACCAGATAATGTTTAGGCCTCGTTTATGATACCCATCGCAAAATTCCATCACTCGCTTTTTGCTGATAGTGAAGGTGTCATCCTCAAAGAATATTTCTTTTATTGTAAGGCTGTTCTGGATCCATTCAACTTCATCCAGAACGTTCTCAATATTCCGTGTCCGGTATTTTCTCCCCATAAGTGTTTGGGGCCAGGCACAGAATGTACACTGGTTCGGGCAACCCCTGCCAGTGAAGATTTGTATCTCCGGGTAAAGCGATTGACCGAGGAAATAATCTTCAATATTTAGGTATTTCTGGTATATTTTTGAAACGAATGGAATCTTATCAAGATCTTCTGATTTCGAAAATTCACGGTTTGGATTGTGAATTACTTTTCCTTCTGCTTTGTATGAGATTCCACTGATTGTGTGCAGGGGTGCATTTTGTTCCAGTGCATCTGCGATTTCTTGTAATGTGAAATCATATTCCCAGCGGGCGACGATATCAACACCCGGACTTTCGAGTATTTTGTCTGGATATTGGGATGTTGGCGGACCGACCAGCACGACTAATGAATTAGAATTTTTTGTTTTAATGGATTCTGCAACCCCGATATCGTTGTTCATACTCGGAAAACTGCTATCGAGGACGATCAGATCTGGTTTAAATTCATCAATATCTGAAAGTACGGAATCAATGTTCCAGTCCCATGCAGGAGCATCTACAAGCTTAACCTCATGGTATTGATCGAGTACAGCAGTTGCGTAAGCTAACCATATTGGATAATAGAGTGTCCCCCCTCTTCCTGTGTCCTGCCACCGTGCCCCTCTCCCAAAATGTGGGAAATATGGGGGATTTAACAAATATATTTTCATATTTTACCACCTGAATAACCTTTAATCAGTCCTCTCCAAAAACCTAATGAATAAGAAACATGTTCTAATATGAAGATAATTGGAATCGTAAAAAGATAGACTATGCTTTTTGTTTTAAATAGAATCAGAAAATCAAAAAATACCAATACTGCAAAATAGAGCAGTAATAATAACAGGAATATCTGTGGGGATATAAACAGGCAAATTACTGTAAATAATGCCGCAACTGGTGGGATGGTCTGTAAATCAAATAGTTTATTATTCCCTCTTCCAAAACCAAATGAATACATCCTTTTTACAAATTGTGTCAGGTTCCTGTCTTGGTTATGAAGAACAATAGCATCCGGTGTATAGAGTATTTTTCCCAGTTTTAGTAACCTTTTGTTGAGATCTGTATCTTCATTCATTGAATAACTAGTATTATAACCGCCAATTTTGAGAACATCCTCTCTTTGATACATGCTGTTGCAGCCACTGATACTCTTGACAAACTGCTTTTTTTTCAATACTCTGTCTTGGACGGAATTTGCGCTTCCTAAAAATGAATTTAACGCATATCCAATAGATTCCTCCCAGATTCCTTTCCCAATATTCTGAATTCCACCACCAACACCGATAATGCCATCATTAAATTCACTATATAAATTTTTTAACCAGTTCTTATCAGGAATACAATCAGAATCAGTAAAGGCAATATATTCACTTTGTGCCTTTTCAACACCAACCTGACGTGCTCCCCCTACAGTCCCATAATCCTCAAAAAATATTTTAACCGGATATTTTTGTGCAATTTCAACGGTTTGATCATTTGAGTGACCATCAATTATCAATACTTCTGCTGGTATTTCAGTTTGATCTAGGATTCCTTTCAGACAATCTTCAATCTTACTCGCGCCATTTTTTACTGGGACAATAACAGATATTCCACTCATAATAATATAATTTTAATTAATTTTTTATATTCATTAATCTGACAATTGAATTTAATATTAATCCAGATGTAAACAAAAGCATCCCAAAGCTCAGGGCAAGAACTGAAAATATCCCCAACACATAATGAAAGATTTCTTTTTCACAAAATTCACTTAGAACATAAAGTCCCACAAATAAACCAGAACCAACTAAAAAAACACCAGGCAATCCAAAAAAATAAAGTGGTCTCTTAAAACTAACATATCCAATAATCTTTGAGAGAATAGTGAGACCATGCTTCACCGGATGCTCAGATGAGGTTTCTTCAAGATCATATCGGACATGAATAGGGACCTCACAGATAGAAAGTTTCGATTCACCGGCAATGAGAAGAATCTCAGAACCCGCAGACATCCCTTCTCCGGAAAGTTGGGAGGCAATAACAGCAATGGCTTTTTGGTTATAAGCGCGAAAACCACTCTGAGAGTCAGAAATGTTTGGCAGACCATTCTGAGATGCAAAGGATGTTGCCTTGTCAAGCACTTTCATGCCGACCTTTCGGTATCCCGGAATGGCGTCTTTTGCTCCATCAAGAAACCGGGAACCAATGACCAGATCACAGTCTGGATTATTAAGAACTTTCAGTAACTTTGGAATGTCGTCCGGGTTGTGTTGGCCATCAGAATCCAGAATGACTAAACTGTCAGCTTTGAGATTATCTGCTGTCCTGAAAATAGTCTGAAGTGCTCCTCCGTAGCCTTTATTTGTCTCATGACAGACGACCTGAGCCCCAAGTGCCTCTGCTATCCCAACGGTTGCATCAGTTGAACCATCATCAATGACGAGAACCAGATCAACATACTTTTTTGCACCAACAATGGTTTTTGCAATATATTGTTCCTCATTGTACGATGGCATTGCTGCAACGATCATGTCTGCACCCCATCTGAAAGAATTGAATAAGAATTCGGGTAAGAGATTAATGATATTCGATTCTCCAAAATAAATGCCGGAATGGAACTGTCTTTCGTCAGAAACCGGGAACCGATGACAAGATCCGCTTCGTCATCGAGAATCGGTTCCAGAAGATCCGGGATCTGTTCGGGTTCGTGCTGCCCATCAGCGTCCAGTAATATAACGGCATCACAGGCGAATTCAGATGAGGGACCGGAGCCAAGGTTGGAACCGGATCCAGAAAGAGAAGCAGAACCAAAAGAAGCTGCAATTCTGGAAAAACCTTCCATCACAGCTGCCGCTTTTCCCCGGTTTTCAGGCATACGATAGACAGTGGCACCGGCAAGTTCTGCAACTTTGGCCGTCCGGTCGGTTGAACCGTCGTCGACAACAATGACTCTGTCAACAAACTCCCGGGCTCTCAGGATGACACTTGGCAGAACAAGTTCTTCATTATAGGCCGGGATCAGGGCACAGGTGGTGAATGTCTGGGTGGAGGATTCAGATTTATGTGTTGATGAATCCTCTTTCTTATTGGTATCACTACCTGAATGCAAATGGCTGCCGGATATTGTAGCTGAAGTATTTTGTTGATCTGGTATTTTAGATTCCCCCTAAATAGTATAATCTGGTACGTGAGATATTTCTGCATATCAGTACATAGATTTTAATTTTTTATTGATGCACAGATATAATGTATGTATATAGGGTTTTGGTACAGTTTAATTATATTGATACAATGAAAGCAATCTGTGGCAGACATTGTCTGATGTATCAGCAATCTGAGGAATCCGGGTACTGATAAACTGAGAGAAAATCATTGCATACAGGAACCCGTCATTACAGGAACCAGTTACTATGAGAACCGGTTATTACGGGAACCGGCCATGGAAGTGGTGATCAGTTCAATCAGTTCGATTCGATCCGGATGTCACAGACCGATTCTGACACCAGGGGGTGTCATACGAATGATTGCGTACGTGTTCCCTTATTCTCATGTGCCATTTCGTACCGGCAGATCTCCCGGACCGCTTCAGAATAGAGTGGCAAACGTTTGGCACCATCTAATTTAAAGAAACCCAGACATTCTTAGAAATCGGGTTTTCGTCTGTATAGTGGCGAACGTTTCTTTTTGGACCATCGTTTCATTTAAAAAATAAACGTTTGGCACTATATGGAGAAACCCAGACAGTGCTAGATGTCTGGGTTTCGAAGGTAACACTCTGCTGTATCATCATCAAGGTACTGAAGATAAGCCTGTACCTGAGTTAAGGAGCGTTTCACACGCACTTCAAGTTCCTGTTGGATGAATGCCCATACGGTGGGTGAGGTTTTAAGGGCAGAGAGAACGGTGAGGAACGCTGTTTTTGAATCTTCTGGTGTTTCGTGGATATCTGATAGTTCTGAGAGATCTGAGATATCTAAGAGATCTGGTACATCTGATGGATTTGATAAATTTGATACATTTGGTGGATTTGATGAATCTGATCCCTTCAGTACTTCCGGACTTCCAATTGCAACAGAGAAGGCGTGACAGTCTGCTTCGTGAAGAATAAAGTGTACGAAGGTCTGAGAAAAGGTACCGACTGATGTTGATGCTGGTGCAGATGCACTGAAAGCGGCATCCCGGTCCGGGGTGGAGGAAGAGACACAATGAGAGGACGGGGACGAAGAAACCGGCGAGGAAAAAGATGGAATCCGGGACCGGAACTCGGATCTAAAACCCAGAGAAACCGAAGACGGAAGAATGACACTCGTTCCCCTGATCTCTTCCCGATAGACAGAAAGAGCAGAAATACCGGCTACGTACAGGGCCTGTGCCAGACTGGCTTTGACGAGAGAATGAATACGGTCAGTAGTTGTACAATGTTCATTACGACCTTTACCATCCTTCCTACCCTCCACATCCTTCCTTTCAGTCTCTTCACTCAGGCCGGCAGGAGAGGACGGAGAAGACAGAGAGGACGGTGAGGCCAG
>Ga0208905_1001018_pt1 | contig 14148 bp, 10 predicted proteins | sample AntAceMetag02UKS_FD_184776 | JGI IMG/M metagenome (GOLD analysis project Ga0208905, IMG submission 184776) | Saline lake microbial communities from Ace Lake, Antarctica - Antarctic Ace Lake Metagenome 02UKS (SPAdes) (version 2) | ecosystem: Environmental > Aquatic > Non-marine Saline and... | reverse complement strand
TGAATTAGAATTACATGAATTAGTTGATATTAATAGGTAATTTATGTAAAAATTATATTACTTTACATAAGATATATTATAGGACGTTGCAAAATTGAAAAAAATACAAAAAATCTCCGAATACCTCAGAAAATGTAATTCCCGTGAAAACGGGAATCCATTTTTTATTATTCTTTTTCTTATATCAAAGTAATTAATTAAGTGTTTCTTCCTTCTGTTATTGCGAGGAGCGTAGCGACGCGGCAATCCCTGTTTGTCATTGCGAGCACCGTTTTTGGTGTGTGGCAATCTCATTTCTTTATACTTTCATCTTTTGTATTTGTATGGTTTTTCCCCACAATTATAATTCACACTATAACTATCCGCTATTCCTATACGCCAATTTACATTTTTCTACTAACTACTAATTTATATTTTTCCCGCTCTCTCTATGTCATTCCCGCGCAGGCGGGAATCCATCCTTTTCTGTCATTGCGAGCCCAGATTTATCGGGGCGTGGCAATCTCATCTTACTATATAATCCAATATTCCCTCTTTTTCCACTACAAAAACTATAAATAAACTATAATTATTATAAATATTACTATATTTATTCTATAAATAGTAATTCACTCAAAACGCTGTAATCCTTATAAGAAAAGGCTTTGCAGGATTTACAAAAACGCTCATATACTGCGTATATGAAGGAATTTTAACATGCCCCTTATAATTGTACTTATTTTGTAAAAGACCCCCTCTAAAAACGAAATTACGAAGCCTATTTTTAATACAAGACCGAGTTTCCCTTAAAGCCTCAACCATCCGGTTAAAAATTCCTTAGGACATATCAAATCCTATAGGTTTCCCATAAAAGTTATAGAATTATTGACTTGGCACCCCTCCCCTACTTATAATTTAAAAAAAATATTAATCGTCTAAGAAAATGGGATGTGTCTATTTATTCAATTATTTTTTGATAAAGAATTATTTCGGATTTATTTTAATTCTTCAATTGCTACTATCTTTCTTTTTACAAAGATGTAAGTACCCTTTGCAATTACAAGATGAACAACCAAATCAATAATAGATGTCATAATAAAATGAACATTTAAAAGATATAAGCCCGCAAGGGAAGAGCCAAAGCTTAATCCTAAAAATAATGCAATTATTAATTTCTCTGGATATTGTATGGATTTCTTTCTCTTAAAAGTTTCCCAATTAAGGATTCCTTCCCCAAATTCCTTATTTATCTTTTCCTCAAGTTCTTTACAGTATTCGCCTATTCTCATCATTCTTTGCTCTTCTCCAAGCCACACATACAATATAACTATACAAAAAGCAGGGACAAAAAAAATCCACAGTATTGATACTATCTTTGGTAAAAGGTCAGAGAATTTTCCATTAGTTATCGAGATCATTGTTCCTGAAAATACTATACCAATCGTTGCAAGCGTAATAGAGATTAGATTATAGCGAATACCTGGGATAGTACTTGTAGAGTAAGTTTTAAGTATTTCGTAGTCCTTCATTATAATTTCAATTTTTTGACTTTCCTTTTTCTCCATAACTCCCTCCTTATAACGAAATCTCATAAAATTCAATGATGCAAATTATTGCTAATCTTCTTCTAGCAATCCATAATTAAAATAGGACAACACATCTTGTTTTTTTCTATGATTTAGCTTTCCATTTTACGAGGTCTTCCTTTAAGACGTCTATATAGTAATACCTGAAGCCTCAAACATCTGGTTAAAAAACTCCTCAGATACTATGGTTGTCCGCTAATAGTTGCCGAATTATTGACTTAAAACATCTTCCCTATTTATCTAATTTAAAAGTAAAATATTAATTGTCTAAGAAAATGGGATGTGCCCCTATTTTATTTATTTTAGAAATTTTATATGGATTTTAAGTTTAATTCCTTCCTTAATTCGGATAAACTTTCCTCTTCCCATAATTTTTCTCTTCGTTCTTTTAGAGGCAAGGAATTATCACTATGCCATTTAATTAATCTTATTTTATCTCTTTCAATTTCAATATTTGTTATACCTTTTCTGTAAAGTCCACATCCTGTATTAAAGTAAGATGGTAATGGTTTTCCCTTAGTTACTAATGGATTAATATCTCTTCCCCTTCTTTTCTCTTTGCGTAGCTCAGTTTTCAATTTTTTGATATATTTAGATATTTCTTTAAGCTTCTCTTTGTCTGTAGAACTTCTTTTTTCAGATTCCTTTAACTCCATTTGTTCTTTTAACCACTCATAATATGAGCGAGAAGCAAAAATGGCACGATGTGTGTGTCCACAAATGAGAATAATTTTATTATCATTTGCCCAATTATAATATAATCTTTCACGATCTTTTGGAATTTGAGATTGTGTTGCTGAGTAATTTTCATAGCCAAATATTTTCGCGATAGGTACAAATATTTTAAAAAGACGAGCCCAAAAACGACTATGCGAAGCTTTTCTATCGCATAGATTGTCTCCTTGGTGACCATGAACTAGAAATATGTAATTGTCGTTAGTGTAAACTTTAGTGGGGTACTTTGAAGAAGTTAAAAAACTTGAAGTAAATATAAAAGAAGGTGTAGACTTACCTATATAATCAAAACCCTTTACAAAAAAGGAGGTAAACTACACCCATGGATACTATAGCAATTACTTTCCCCGAGGTCAAGGTAAATACTAAGGTGAAGGATTTAACCTTTGATATATTGGAGAATATGATCTTTGAAATATCCCAGAATATAGCTTGTAAGGTATTTGAAAAAGCTCTTACCGACATAGATAGTCATTTGCGTAAAAATAGAGAAAGAGGGAAACTAAAAAACACCGGTAAAAGAGAAAAATATTTCCTCACCCGTTTGGGTGATATCCTCTATTCCCGTACCCGTTACAAAGACAAAGATAATAAAAGTCATTATCTCTTAGATGAAGCCTTAAACATCAAGAAAAACCAGCGCATCAGTCTATCCAGAACTAGAATAGAATGTTTTCTTTCCGCTCTTTCCTCTTACCGGGAGGTAGTAGAGGGAATAGAACTTCTAATCGGTGGTCCCCGCTGTCATGAAGCCATAAGACAATCGGTAATAAAAGAAGGTAACTTGATCATAGAAGACCAAGAGAAGAAGCTAAAACAGATAGAAAACTTAAATTATCCGGAGAAAGAAGCTCCCGATACGGCTTACCTGGAAGCAGATGCCACCTATATTACCTTACAAAAAAAAGGCAAAGAAAAAGGAGGAAAGCTGGAAATAAAAGCGGGTGTAGGATATACCGGGAAAGAAGCCCGCTATTCTACCGGTAAATCTAAAAGATTAAAAGAGAAATTCACCTTCACCGGTATAGGTAAAAACTTTATGGAAAACTTTAGTCTTCTGGCAGAAGAGAGACTCTCCCTCTCTAAAGTAAAAAAGATCATCTTCGGAGGAGATGGAGATTCCTGGATAACCTCCGGTGTTAAAGATTACTTTTCTTCTGCCACCTATATTCTTTGTCTTTATCACCTTTACAAAAAGTTTAAAGAATGCCTGGCAAGAAGGAAAAACGAACAGAAACTAATAAAAGACCTGCTGTTATCTAATCAGATAGATAAGGGCTTATCGGTAATAGACCAACTGATGAGGAATCCTTATGACCTCAAAGAAAAGGATAATCTAAAAAAGCTCTATACCTACATATCCCGTAACCGTGAGGGGATTACTAATCAGTTCATACTGAAAGATAAAGGGATGGAAAGAGCCGGAGCCATAGAATCCAACATAAATAAGGTAATAGCCTCCCGCTTTAAGAAGAAAGGAATGAGCTGGAGTAAACAAGGAGCCCTGGCTCTCTTAAAGATAAAAGAGACCATCTTAAATAATGAATGGGATAACTGGTGGAAAACACAAAGAGAACAAACGATTAAAGTAGGTAAATACAAGCCACCTCTTTCTGCAGCTTATTTTAAACAAGTGCCGGATACTTCTCCTCTTATTGAGGTAACCCTACCGGCATTTATCGGACCGGATCAGGGTAAACCCTGGGTAGGTGTTTTACGTAAACTTACTGAAGTAGGATATTATTAGAAAGTTAACAAAATATTTAAGAAAGTAGATGACCATGTATAGTTATAACCTAAGTAAAATAAGGACAATTATGCTTATTGGTAAAAACAGTAAGCCTTAATAAAACAAGGGGTAGGTCTACCCAAAACCGAAAGAATTTTTTTCACCAAAAGAAACTACCCCCAAAAGGTTGACACTGACGTAATTGTCTAACATAATGACCTCAGTGGCTCCATGTGGTATATTCTCGTTATTTACAACTGGAACGGGTAGTTTGGCCCATTCCATATCATGATTCCCAAATATACGATGAACTTTGTTGTCAGGAAAATATCTTAAAAATTCATATATACTTTTATTATATCTATTGCGTATTTTAGTAAAATTAAATTGCCACAATTCCTCAACATCTCCCAACAAGATTATTGAATATCCATTATTTTTATAATATTTTAATGCAAATCCCATCGTTTCTTCATTATGAACGAAATTATCCACTTTTCCACCATCCCCCAAATGTAAATCACTAAATAGAGCATATTTATCGTTAATGTTAAGGGGAAGTTTTTTAATGCTTTGCTCTTCAACTTTATATAGTTCGTTTAGTCGTTTAATAATAGCATCATCATTCCTAGACATAGTTACACATCCAGGATGAAATGTTCGAAAATTAGGAACCTCTGGATTTATAAGAACTCTTACGAAAAATTAGAAAAAATTACCAGATTATTAAACCAGCAAAATTGTCCACTGTGTTATTCGAAAAACAAAATAGAAGAAAGAGATCTAAATAGTGTTTGATTGAGATGATTTTTAATTTTTATTTAGATTTTTTAAATTCTTTACTTTCATAATGAGTAACTAGCATAATTTGCTTGTTATTGGCAAATTCTGTACCTTGTAAAGCTAGAATAATATTTGTATTTGAAGTCTCCCATTTTGTATTATAAATCAAATGGCCTAAAAGAATAGCATATCCCCATTTCTCTTGATTTTCTTTATATTTTTTATTTTTCCAGCTCATTATTTCATGAATGGGTTCGCCGTATTTATTAGTCAAAAATTTCTTCCATTGGTTATAATCAGAAATATGCTTGTTTTTGTCTTTATGCTGCACTACAGTGTGAAGCATTACTTCTGCAAGTTTTTCATTTTCAAAAACATATCTAATGTAACAACCAATTCCTGCTTCATTTCCAAAATAGAGAATAGAACGCCCTATCTTGTTATCTATAGATTCATCTTCAAATTTAAGATTGGATTCCTCTGCTTTTTTTACCTCTTTTGGACTTACTCCCCAACTTAGTTTCCTGAAATCATATTTTCTTATTGTTGATTCCTCTGAATCAATTGTTTCTAATTCTTTTAAAAGGTCCTCTGTAAAACCCTTATTATACACTTCTTTTGCATAGAACTCCTGAGTTTCTTCAGGCAGTTTTTCTAGTAAATCGATAAATTCTTTTTCGTTTTGGTCAAGTTTACCAAGTGAAGAAAGATAGATTGCAAATTTTAGAGGAAATTTTCCTTTAATATAGTCTTTTACCTCGACAGTATCAGCATTTACAAATGAAGAACACAAACTTAAAAGGATAATAATTAATATTAGAGAAAATATCTTCGTTCTCATAAAAATAACCTCACAATAATTATTTAATTTAAATAGAGATACATCCTATTTTTCTATACTTTAGTTTTCCGTTTTACGAGGTCTTCCTTTAGGACATCTATCTATAATAATACCTAAAGTTTCAACCATCCGGTAGAAAACTCATCATATCCTATAATTTTCCACTAAAGGTTACCGAATTATTGACTTGGCACACCTTCTCTATCTACGCACCACCCACATTTCTTTTTCCGTTCGAGTTATGAATGCTAAAAGCGGATTTACTTATAGCTTTTTAACTTTCTTATACAACTCCTTTAAATTAACCGAAGAAATATCAATTAGCGGTTCGTACATAAAAGAATTGAAATGTATATTTTCTGGAGTCATAAGGTTCACTTCTTCCAGAATAGGTAAGTTTTTGTTTTTTGGTTTTATATCTTTCATCTTTTTTATAAGTTCTATCGTTTGATTACGTGTAATTTTGGCAATAAAATCTGTATCATTAATTTCACTTATCATATATTTTTCTGATAAGAGTCGAATCGCAATCGCTAAAATTAGTTTTGTTTCCAAATTAATGCATTCACCAAGAGGCAAACACGCTTCAGCTTGCTCTAAAATGACATCAATGGCTTTATCATCTTTTTTGCAAGTGTAATTTTTGTTAAAGATTGCATTATATATTTTTAAAATGTCAGGTATAAGAATTGATTCGGTATCAGCTTTAAAATGTAATAGGCTTGTTAATTTTATAAAATCAGGGTCATCGCTTCCTTTAGTATACTCTATAAGATTTCTTACAAAAGGAATTAATGATACAAATGTTTTAGGATCTTTATGATATTTATTTTTCCATATTTTTATAAATCTAGAGGGATTTAAATACTCAGAGGGTTTAAGTTCAAGTTTTGAATGGTCGATTAAAATCATATAAGTTAAATTCCTTCTTATATTCAATCTTTTTTGAATCGTACGAAAGAAATCAAAATTATGTGTTAGAATAATTGTCAAAAAGTTATCATACCTTACAATCTCATCAAGATATTGGATTATCGCATATTTATTCTTATAGTCAAACGAATCTGCTAAATCATCGATTATTAATAAATTGTTATTTCTATTAATTTTTCTTGCCTCTATCTCAAAAATAATATCAAGAATGTATAATGCTCTTTTTTCACCGGTACTTAAAGAATCAACTAGTTTAGTTCTTGAAAGCTCTTTTTTATCATTTTTTTCATTGTATTCGAAAATTATGGTTGGTGCTTCATCTTTTAAAATTACATTTTCTTGGTTTTCGACAGATAGTGTATATGGAACACAGAACCTACTATTAAATATATCTACAACATGTTTCCAATCAGTAGTTTCCTTTTTTGCTTTTTTAATAATTTCTTCAATTGATTTTTTTGCTTTTTTGTATAAAGTTACAAGATTTGAAAGTTCTTGTTTAATTTGTTTTAAATAAGAAATCCAAATTTTCTTTCTATATTCAGGTAGATTTTTCAATTCTACTAATATATGTTGTTCGTTTTCTAAAAATTCTCGAAAGGCTTTTAACTCTGCATTTTTGGTTAATGTTTTATCAATTTCTTTAAACCGTTTTTGAAGTTCTCTATCGTGAAAAATCCTTGTAACTTCATCGTCTAATATCTTGCTAAATTCCTTGGAATTCTTAACTTCAATCAAATTTCCACCATTATTCAATATAACTTTATGATCTGCTTCAAAGTATTTATTTGATTTTAATTGATTTATGACATTACTGGCATTCGTATGATTAAAAATTCCTTTTTTAAAAAATCCAGACGATTCAATAAGTTCATTATATTTTTTTACATATTCAGCGATTTGTTCTTTTGATTTTTCGTCATTCAGGAATGCCACTATTTTTGGATTATAATAATTTTTATATTTTCCTTCTTTTATTAACGGTTGTTCATCGTTATCTACTTGATGAAATATCGCTGCATAACACTCTAAAATATTCGAAGAACCAAACGTTTCACATATTTCTTCTTCGATATCTTTTTTCATTCCTGTTAAATTTTGAAGTTTTTTCCTTACTTCTTCATTATTTATATTAATTTCTGTATGGATTTCTTCATATTCTTTTCTTAGTTGCTTATTTGCCATTAATAAAAACATTTTTTCTGAATGATATTCTTTTTTTTCTGACTCGATTACAAATATCCTGTTTGGATCAATTGGCGAACCGGTTTCATCAGTTATCTGGCAAGTGGTAATTCTATCTTCATATCTTGCATCCTTTGGAGAGTCTCCATTAGAGATATCTAGAAATGTTTTTGCAAAAGATGTTTTCATGGTTCCATTCGGGGCATAAATAAGAACTGATCTCGATTTTTTTTAAATGAAAAAGTGTGGTTAAATTCATGAATGCCGTAACAATTTTTTAATGCTACAGTTAATTTTTTCACTTGAACAACCCCTTTCACTCATTAAGAATGACGAGTATTTTGATGAGAAATAAGGGAAAAACTCATTTTTTTCTATGATTTAGCTTTTTATTTTATAAAGTCTTGCTTTAGGGCATCTATTTATTATTATGGGAACACCTGATATTTTAATCATTTTGACAGACACTCTTCAAGTTCTATGGGTTTTCCCCGGTAAAAGTTATCGAATTATTGACTTAGTACACTTTCTCTATTTATTTCATTTTAAATGCAGCCCTTTATTTTTGAAAGCTTGGTACTTGACAGGTTACGATTGTTTAAAACCAATTTTATTTCTAAAAATAAACTATCCTACTCTTTCGTAAGGATAATTGTTAACTATATTTCTATTTAGATATGAACCTATCGAAGAGGCATTGTGTAGTTGTTCAAACTCCATAAGGGGTACATTCTTATATTCATAAACTCCACCTTTTAGAAATTTAACCTTTAAAATCTGTATTTCCTCACAATAACCAATACTTTCTACACTTGAAGAAACTACAGGAATCATTTCAATTTCGTTCATAAAATACTCCTTTTTTAATTAAATTTTTGATTGCGCCACAAATCAACTGCTTTTTCGAAATTATTTTCTTTTTTCTCTGGTCTATTCTTGCGCCATTCTTCTGAAACATTAGGATCAGAACTTTTAGGAGCTTTTGATATTTTTTCAAATTTTACCCGTGAAGGAATTTTAACACCCTCGCCCATAACCAATCCTTCACCCGTCCTCAAACTTGGTAATAGTGCTACCATATCATTCAACTCATCTTGTACCGCAGAAGAAACATGTCCACGATCACCTTTATTTGTCATTCTTAAAGCTATTAATGTTCCGCACTGACTTAAAACTGTTTCGTCCAGCTCTGTTGGTCTTTGAGTGACTAAAAGTAAGCCAACTCCATATTTCCTGCCCTCTTTAGCAATGGTTTGAATAGTTCTTGATGAAATTGAATTTTCTCCTGCTTTTAGGTAACTATGAGCTTCTTCTAAAACTAAAAGCAAAGGCTGTTTTCTGCCTCCGATTGGTAAATTCTGAGCCCAAAATAAAGAATCGTACATTATTTTTAATAAAGAACCTGATATTGATGACATTACAACAGAAGGTATTCCTGATAGGTCTAAAATAGTTATAGGATTTTCGTGCCCAAGCCAATCTATCAATAAAGAATCTAGGTCATTGGTTACTTTTCCAGTTAAATTAGGAGTAAAACCACCAGGTTCATATAGAAATTTAAACCTCTGATCTAACATTCTATTCCTCATTCCATCCAAAAATCCAAGTATACTTTTTGCTTGAAAATTCAAAAAAGGACTGCCCCCTCCAGGGCTAGCCGGTTCATATTCATTCGATATTAACTTCTCGGCATTCCCTTTTTTTCTAAAAAATGCTGTTTCAGGTTTTCTGTTTTCTTTAAAAGTTTTTCGTTCAAAATCATCAAGCTCAAACCACAGTTGTTTTAAACTAAATGGAATAGGGCTGTCAGAAGTAATGGCTGATATATTTGGTTTATTTTTTAAATATTGAATTGAATTGATTTTTTTCTCGAGAATTTTTAATCTAATATAATCCCTTTGCTGGTCACTCAGATTCCCAGGAAACGATTTCATCAACTCATCAAAGGGAAGAGCCCAAAAAGGAATATGTAATTCTGATTGTCCCTTATTAATGTCCGCTTTCACTTTAAATACTTTACTATACTTGCTTAAAGTGTCATCATACTCACCATGTGGATCAATTAATAAGATTCTTGCACTCTTAAATCCACCCATAGCAATAGCTTCTAATATTATGGCGACAGTATTTGACTTTCCACTTCCAGTGGACCCTATAATCGCACAATGTCGTGTAACTAACTTGTCTAAATCTATTTTCGCCGGCAGGCTTTCTGACACACTTATATTCCCTGCAACTATAGAATTATTCTCGTCAAATCCACCATAAATAATATTTAAATCATCTATAGTAACTAAATGAACTTCGTCTCCTGCGGTTGGAAATTGTGTAACACCTCTTTCAAATTTATTACCCACTCTTTCTCCCATCAACACCAAACTCATCCACCTATTGCAGAGATCATTTTCATCTTCTTGAAAGGCTTTTTCCTTTAATGATTCTGGAATTGCGTCAGCGCCAATTTGAGTTACAACTCCATACAAATTAGCATACCCTAATGGTATTCTCAAAAAGGAACCTATTTGTCCAATTCGGTAAACCAATCCGTCTATTATCGGCATAGTAGACTTAAGATTTTCTGTCATCTTGACAGAGATACGGTTACCATTAATACTGATAATGCTTCCAATTAATGTTTCTTTATTAATATTTATTTGCTATCACCAGAATTTCTATAGTTTTCATAATTTAAATAATTCAAAAATTTAACAAAATTCGCAAAATCTTGTAACTTATAATTACCTTTCCCTGTCCATGCTTTTTCAGGCTCAATAACATCTTCATCAAAATATAAATTCATAATAATCGATTCATCTCTTGCAGGTTTTGTCTTTAGCTTCCAATTTCCAAACTTACCTCCAATAACTGCATTATTTTTACCATATATAGAAAGTTTAGGTTGACCTATACCTAATTTTGCAACGTGCGAATCTTTACTGAGCTTATCAAAGTATAGCGCAATCACATGTGAAGTCCTTGTTCTATCTAAAGCATTTAAAAGTACGTCATTAATATGTTGGTCGTTAAATGAATATCCGCTCACAAATAACACGCCATCATCCTCTTTAATAAACTTTGTTAATCTATCCATAAAACTTACATATGGTTGTTTTTTTGAATTGTCATATTTAAGCAAAGAAGGAAAAACAATAATAGTTGAATCATCTTGATATCTGCGAATAATTTTTTTATTTTCTTTGTCTAAATACCAACCTAGGGAACCATGCAATTTCCAAAGTTTTGTACACTGAGGAAGAAATTTTAAATCCTCAACCAACGAAGTACTAAAAAATGGTTCAAAGCTTCCGACAAAACCATCAAAGTACGGCACATTGCGATATTCTAATCCCAACTCAAGCAAATAATCATAATTTGTCGTGAATATTTCAACTGGAATTTTTCTTGAGGCTTGAGCAATCCATTGGGCAAAATCACAATGTAATAAATTGTGAATAAATGAATCCTTTTTCTTATGTACCGAAGCAAGTTTTATCATTTCCTTTTCAATCTTTTCTCTAAGTTTCTCAAAATCGTCTTTAGTCAATCCGCAAAGTTTTTCACTACCAACAACTTGTTCCTTTTGTGTAATATTTGAAAGTATATATTCGATGTAATACTTGATATTTGATTCGTCTAATTCCTTTTTTATCATTTCTAAAGCTTTTTTATATTTTTCTTCACTGATTGAGTCAATTATTCTTTTAGTCATTTTTATAACACCAAGAATTACCGAATTCTTACTTGCCCCTTCTTTTTATCGCCATAGATGTCCCTGCCCCAAATAAAAATCCTAACCGTTTTTTATCTGATATTAATATTTGTTGTAACCCTCTTACAAACTCTCTGGGATCATGTGTTGTTTCCATATTTTACCTCATTTGTAATTTTCATAATATTCACTAGAAAATGATTTATGCAATATTTAAAATATACTCCAAATAGAATTTATCCAATAAACTATTCAATTACTGAGCGTTAAAAAATTCCTCTGTCATATTCCATATTGATCTTACAAAACCATCTTAATACATTTCCCCTTTAGCATCTCAGCAGTTTGGGGATGGCAGGTTAAAAAGATGACCTGTTTGGTTTTTGCAAATTCGTTAATCTGCTCTGCAGCGAGGGCTTGTCTGCTCGCATCCATATCCACAAGAGGATCATCAAGTATAAGAAAACCTGATTTATCCTGAAGAAAATATTCTGCCATGGCAAGCCGTAAAGCCAGAGAAAATGTGTCTTTCGTCCCAAAAGAAAGTAAATGATAGGACAGTTCTGAGCCATCGCTTTTTATTAATTTTCCAGGAAGGTCCTGTTCCATTTCAACTTTGGAAAAAGAATTTCCTGACATATGAATAAAATATTTTAGGAATTTCTTTTGAAATCCTTCATAAGTTTTTGTATCCATTTTTTCAAGTAAATCATTTACCTTTTCTTTTATATGTGCTATAGCCTTTCCGTCAAGGAGTATTCTTTGAAAATTCTGCACTGATTCTTCAAGCTGTGTATTCAATTCTTCAGAGGATTGATCAGGTTTTTGACTTTCAATGGTAACCTTACGTACTCGTAAATTTGAAATTTCTTCCTGAATTTGTCGGTCATTATTATCTAGAATGCCGACATAATTATGGAAACTTATGTAATCATCAAATCGATCAGGTAACACGGCAAGATTTTCCAGTTTTTTCTTTAATTCCTTCTGCCTGTGCTGTTTTCCCCCAAGTAGGGAAATCATTTCATCATAACTTTCATATTTTTCTTTCCAGTCTTTAACTTGTTCTTCTACTTCCTTCGTTTCCCTTTGAAGATTTCCAAGTTTTATCTCAAGGCGCACATTCTCTTCAGATATCTTTTCCAAAGGACGTACTTTTTTTTCTTTTCCCAGCTGTTTATATTTTTCTTCTAATTCCTCATAATTTTCTTCTTCAAGCTCTTCTATAAAACTACGCTTAGTATACTCAACTTCAAGTCTAAGTTTGTCATATGCCTTGTTTACAGATTGAGCTTCTTCGAAAGTATTGATTCCAAGTTTTTTAAATTCATCTTCGATTTCTTTTGTTTTTTCCTCTTTTTCACAAATCAATCTATCTATTTCACCTTCTCCGGCTTGGACTTCCATTTTCCAGTCTTGGTGTTCCAAGGTCAATTTTCCCTGGAAGGTTTTTTTTATTTTTTCGCCTTGACCCAAGGAAAAAGTTTCCTCTTTTTCTAAAACATCTTTTAGTTTTAAAATTTGCTGGTTTTTAGAAAAAAAAGATATAGTCAGCTTTGAAGCTTTTATTTTATTTTCAAGATCCTTTACATCCTGTTTTTGATTTTTAAGTTTCTCAATATCCTCTTCTGTAATTTCCTTAGCTTTTGAAAATTTACTTTTAGCATCTTCTAATTTTTCATGAAGCTTCTCCAGATCCTTAAACCATTTGCGAAATTCTTTGTTTTTCTGATTTTGACGAGATTCGTTTTCTTCTTTTTCGAGTTTCCCCTTTTTTTCTTCCATTTTACTAATTATGGGATCAACTTCATTCAACAACCAATTTTCTTTAATTGGCCATGCTTTACTGATAATTTTAATCTCTTTAGTTTCACGGTCAATTGTTTTTAAATCATTTTCTATCTGCTGACGTTCCTGTATTTGAGATTTTATACCCTTATATTGATTTAATTCATCCTTGATTTTATTTTGCTTATTTTCCTCATCCTGAATTTTTTTATTTATTTCATCAATTTCTATTTCTACCGTACAGGTTTCACTATAATCTTTTTCAATTCCTTCTTTTTCATAGAAGGCCTTTAGTATCTTGCCTACTTCTTTTTTATAAGGATTATTTATTCCCCGACCATTTTCAGGAACTTCTTTTTCCATGTCCCAATGCTGAAAGTATTCTTTATATTCCCGATCAAGTCTTACTTTTAATTTTTCTACTGACAGACCGTCTGTTTCCATGACCGAGGACCTGAGAATGGCTCCTAAATCCGGCCGGATATTTACATTTTCATCATGTAATATATTCATGGTTTTATCCAGAGAAGATTGCCAGGTGAGCAATATATTTTTCATGGTACCCTCACGAGCGGGGAGAAATTTGTCTATTTTTCTGGATACTTCTCCATCTATAGTATATTCACTCTGATCGGGAAATTTAAGAATTGAAGAACCTTTCTTGTTTCCGGGCTTCCATATTCTTTCAAGAAAGTAATCTTTCTCTTCTTTTTGGAATTCAAGGGAAACTCTGATAGTGTCTCCACCTTTTACCGGCATATATTCTTTCATTAATTTATCAAATCTTGTCTTTGTTAGTTCTACCTCGGTAAAAAGTACAGATTTCAAAGCATTTAGCAAAGTAGATTTACCTGTCTCGTTAGGACCAAGAATAACCGTA
>Ga0208905_1001017_pt1 | contig 14151 bp, 10 predicted proteins | sample AntAceMetag02UKS_FD_184776 | JGI IMG/M metagenome (GOLD analysis project Ga0208905, IMG submission 184776) | Saline lake microbial communities from Ace Lake, Antarctica - Antarctic Ace Lake Metagenome 02UKS (SPAdes) (version 2) | ecosystem: Environmental > Aquatic > Non-marine Saline and... | reverse complement strand
TACAGGCGAACAATCAATATTTGCAAACGGAGTCGGGTTTAACATCAGCGATAGTTGAATTATTAAATGCAAAAACACGCCTGGATAAAATAATGAACAGGTTGTAGGAGGGCAGAGAGCAAAGAGCAGAGAGAAGAAACCCGTAGCACGGAACGATTTAACATATAGAGAAAAATTTGGATAATAGTAATATAAGAATACAAGAACTTATAACAATATTTTAAATCATAAAACAAAATCAAATATCAGAATAATGAAAAAGTCTCTTTTTTTAATACTGGTCATTGCAATTGCAGGTTGTAATATGGACAACCCCGAAGCAAATAAGAACAAGCTGATAAAGCTTAAGGAGAAACAAATGGTAATCAATAATAAAATTACTATGCTTGAACGTGAACTTGAAAAAGATTCAACACAGGTAAATTCAGAAAAAACAATTTCTGTGAAAATTAATGAATTAACTTTTGAGGAATTCAATCATTTCATATTAGTAAATGGCAATGTGGATGCAGAAAAGCATGTTTTTGTTAGCCCTGAAATAAATGGTCAGATTGAGAGGATATACATATCGGAAGGCGAAAAAGTAAAAAAAGGAACCCTGTTGGTTTCTTTAAACACAAAAGTAATAAAAAGCAATATTGCTGATGTAAAAACAAGCATTAACCTTGCCCGAAAAATATTTAATAAACAACATGAATTATGGAAACAAAATATTGGCTCGGAAATACAATATCTGAATGCTAAAAACGCGAAAGAATCGGCAGAAAACAGATTAAAAACACTGAATACACAATTGGAAATGGCCAGGATAAGGGCTCCATTTTCAGGCTATATTGAAAAAATTTCAGGTAAAGAAGGAGAAATGGCTTCACCCGGAATGCCTATACTTGAAATTGTTAACCTCTCTGAAATGAAAATTTATGCTGATGTATCTGAAAAATACCTTGCAAATATTAGCAAAGGAGATACAACCATAATACGCTTTCCTTCATTACCCGGTATAGAAATAGAAGCTCCGGTTTACAGAACAGGGAATGTGATAGATCGCAATAGCAGGACTTTTACTATTGAATTGAAAATAAAGAACCCGGATAATCAACTTAAACCAAACCTTATGGCTACGGTAATGCTTAATGATTTTTCGAAAGATTCTGCCCTGGTGGCCCCCTCCGGTATTGTTAAGAAAGATATTCAGGGGTCGTACCTTTATGTGGCTGATGATACCGGGGAAAATATAATTGCACACAAAGCATATATTCATACCGGTCTGAGTTATAAAGACAAAACAATGATAATCGATGGCGTAAAGGAAGGAGATAAAGTAATAATTGCCGGATATACAGAGGTATCTGACGGAGTGAAAATAAATATTAAGTAAACAGACTGATAAACCAATAATAAAATGAGTATCAAGCCTAAGACAGATAGCATCATAAGAGATTTTAAATTAACTACGGCGGCGTTAAAAAACAGGAATACTGTATTCCTGTTGACATTTGTAATAATTGCTTTTGGACTGTTTTCATATCTTAATTTACCAAAGGAATTGTTCCCTGAAGTTGATATTCCAACGGTACTGGTACAAACACCCTACCCCGGGAATTCTCCACTAGATATTGAAAACCTTGTAACCCGACCACTTGAAAAGGAAATAGAGTCCATTAATGGCATTAAGGAATTAAGTTCCAATTCCATTCAGGATGCGTCTCTTGTAATTATTGAATTCAATACTAATGTAAATATTGAGGATGCCGTATTGGATGTTAAAGATGCAGTGGATAAAGCTAAAAGTGAATTACCTAATGATTTGTTGATTGATCCGATTGTTATGGATATTGACTTATCAGAGTTCCCAATAATCAATATTAATCTATCGGGCGATTTTAGTCTTGAAGAGCTGAAAGGATATGCCGAATATCTTGAAGAAAGAATTGAAACGATTGATGAAGTTTCAAAGGTTAATATTAAAGGGATCAATGAAAAAGAGATTAAAGTAAACGTTGATATTCTTAAACTGGAAGCACTGGAATTAACATTTTTCGACATTGAGAGTGCTATTGCATCTGAAAACATCTCTATGTCGGGGGGGGAAATTAAACTGGGCAACACCCGCCGGTCAATACGTATTGCCGGTGAATTTGAGAATATTGAGCAGATAGGAAATGTTATTATTAAACATGATAACGGAGATATTGTGTTTTTGAAAAATGTTGCTGAGGTGGAAGACGGATATGAAGAGCCAACAAATTTTGCACGTCTTGATAAAAACCCGGTTGTATCTCTACAGGTTGTAAAAAAGAGTGGTAAGAATTTGCTATCAGCTACCGATCAAATATTCAATATGGTTGATGAAGCTGCTAATAGCGGGAATATCCCTGCTACAATGAGCATTTCTTTTACTAATGACCAGTCGGATATGGTTAGAAAACAACTGAAAAATTTGGAAAACAGCATGATCATGGGAATAATTCTTGTGGTTCTTGTACTTTTCTTTTTTCTGGGAACAAGAAATGCGTTGTTTGTTGGCCTGGCAATTCCCATGTCAATGTTCCTTTCCTTTGTGGTTTTGAGTCTGGGTGGGTTCAAAATAAACATGATCGTTCTGTTTGCATTAATTCTGGCATTGGGGATGCTGGTTGACAATGCTATTGTAGTAGTTGAAAACATTTACAGGTTCGTTGATAAAGGATATAAGCCATTGGAGGCAGCCAGGCAGGCTGTTGGTGAAATAGCTGTCCCGATAATTGTCTCAACAGCAACTACTTTGGCTGCATTTGTGCCTTTAGCTTTTTGGAAAGGAATGATTGGTGAATTCATGAAAAACCTGCCCATTACATTGATTATAGTTTTAACTTCTTCTCTGTTTGTTGCCCTGGTAATAATTCCTGTTTTCTCAGCTACTTTCATAAACAGTAAGAAAAATAATAATCGCAAAACCCGAAAGAAAAGATCATACCGTAATATGGCCATTATCGCAGGAATTGCAATAGTCTTATACGTAGCCAGGATGTTTGTTATTGCTAACCTGTTGAGTATATTTGTTTTGATTTCTTTATTCAATATTCTGTTTCTTGATAAAATTCAACGTTGGTTCAGGATAATTTTTCTTGTAAAACTTGAAAATGCTTACCTCAGAGTGTTAAATTTTGCATTAAGAGGAAAAAATCCAGTAAAACTTTTTATCGGAACAATTCTACTATTATTTTTCACCCTGATTCTTTTTCAGGTCAGGAAGCCGGATATTAATTTTTTCCCCAAAGGGGATCCGAATTATATCAATATTATTGCTGAACTTCCTGTGGGTACCGATATAATGGCAACCGATTCAGTAATGAGAATTGTTGAAAAAGACATAGACAAAATTCTGTTGGAAGAGCGAAAAATCGTGGAATCTGTACTTACAACAGTTGGAACGGGATCTTCAGATGGTTTTCAGGCCGGAGATGAACCGAACAAAGGACTTATTACAGTCACCTTTGTGGATTACCAGTACCGGATGGGAATAAATACATCTGAAGTACTGAAAAAACTATCTAATCAGCTGATCGGTTATTATCCTGGCGTTCAAATATCTTTTGAAAAAAGTGACATGGGACCCCCTACCGGGAAGGCAATCAATATTGAAGTAGCAGGGAGAAATTATGATCAGTTAATATATCTGACAGACTCTATTCAGGCATTCATTGAACAATCAGATATTGAGGGAATTGAGGGGCTTAAAATAGATCTTGAAGTAGACAAGCCACAGTTATTGATTCAGATAGACAGAGAAAAAGCAAGAAGATTAGGTGTTTCAACAATACAAATTGCCGGTACAATAAGAACTGCCTTATTTGGCAAAGAAATTTCAGATTTTAAAGTTGGTGAAGATGAATATCCTATACAGCTCCGGCTTCAGGACAAATATAGATACAGTGTTGCAGCTTTAATGAACCAAAAAGTGTCTTTTCGGGATGATGGGAAAATGATACAAATCCCAATTTCTGCTGTGGCTGATATTAAGTACAGTACCACATACGGTGCAGTGAACAGGAAAGACATGGACCGGGTTATTACTTTATATTCCAATGTGGTTGAAGGGTATAATGCAACAAAGATCAATAATCAGTTAAAAATGCTATTAGAGAATTTTGATATGCCTGAAGGATATCAATTCAAATTTACAGGAGAGCAGGAAGAACAAAAGGAAGCTATGGGTTTTTTGAGCAGAGCTATGCTAATTGCGCTGGCATTAATATTACTTATCCTGGTAACACAGTTTAATTCCCTTGTAAGACCGGGTATTATTATGGCAAGCGTTATTTTCAGTACAATAGGGGTTTTTGGGGGACTAGCAACTTTCAGAATGGATTTTATTGTTGTGATGACCGGAATCGGGATTATTTCCCTGGCAGGGATAGTTGTTAATAATGCAATTGTCCTTATTGACTATATCGAGCTTCTGAAAGCGAGAAAACGAAAAGAACTGGGACTGGAAAAAGATGCATTTTTGCCTGTTGCAGAAGCTACTCAATGTGTGGTTCAGGGAGGGAAAACACGCCTGCGTCCGGTACTGCTTACGGCTATTACTACAATTTTAGGACTGCTACCCCTGGCAACCGGTATGAATATAAACTTTAATACAATGCTAAGTGAGTTTAATCCTCAATTATATTTTGGTGGCGATATGGTTAAATTCTGGGGACCGATATCATGGACTGTGATTTTTGGATTAACGTTTGCAACCTTCCTAACCCTTGTAATTGTTCCGGTAATGTACAGGATTTCAATATCTGTTCAGAAAAAGATCATGCGTTTTACGGAAAGCACATAAAAAGTTATTTCTCTGAAATTTGATGTAGCAATTCTCTTACATCGCTAACTGATTCAACATAAAATCTGGCTTTAGTATTTTTAGTTCCGACTTTAATAGTATATGCTGAATCAGGCAGTGCTTCAAAGGTATATTCATCTGTCCAGTCATCACCTATCGCGAAAATGAAATCGAATTTTTCATCCCCCATTTTATAGGTTGCCGCTTTGCCCTTATTTATGCCTGAGTACTTGATCTCAATTACTTTATCTCCGTCCATGATCTGGAGATTCAGGTTTGAAATTAAATCCATAAGCTGGTCTTTTAGCTCCCATGCTCTTTGAATACCCAGATCAGGATCAGAGTTCCTGTAATGCCAGACAAGAGAAAAGTTTTTATTTTCAATGAACGACCCGGGAGTCTGGTCAACATAAAACTCCAGAAGTGGGTGAACCGATTTTTTCCATTCATTGTCAATTTGCTCAAGCATCAACCAGTTTTCTCCCGGATTTTTGAACCATACACCATGTTCAGCAATAAATGAAATATTCCAATCTCCATCAAACCATTTCCCTAAAGTTTCTTTATCTCTGCCGCTGATAATAACAACGCTGGTTTGAGGGTTGTCGCTTAATTTTTTAAGAATACTGTATAATTCCTGATTTGGATTTGCATCTGCCGGATTTTTCTGAAAACCCGTAAGAGTTCCATCGTAATCAAGAAGGAATATCCTGTTTTTTGTTTTTTGATAATCATTAATAATATCTTTCTTCCGTTCAATATTGATTTTTTTTGTAAGGTGTGTTTGTTGAATCTTCTTTACATCCGCCAGGCCTTTCATGAAATCCCTGGCCCACCTGTCTATATTATAACGCTTTAGCCGTTTTTGAAGCACTTTGTTTCTTCTTTTTTGTTCTTCAACAGGCATTATTATTGCCTGCCTGATCGCTTCTGATATTTCTCCTAAATTATTGGGATTTACAATCAGCGCCTCATTCATTTCGTGTGCAGCGCCGGCTGTTTCACTTAAAATCAATACTCCACTACCGTCATGTTTTGATGCAACAAATTCTTTGGCAACCATACTCATTCCATCGCGAATTGGAGTGATCAGGGCAATATCTGCCGCGGTGTATAATTCAATCAGATCATCCAACTCAAATTGCCTGTACAGATACCAGACAGGCATCCAGTTAATGGTTCCATAATTTCCGTTGATCCTGCCAACAAGTTCGTCAACTTCACTTTTCAGGTTATGATACATTTCTCCTGTTTCTCCGGTTGAAACAGCTATTAAGATTAAACTTACTTTGCCACAGAATTCAGGGTTATTTCGTATAAAAATCTCAAAAGCTTTTAACCGGTCAGGAATTCCTTTTGTGTGTTCAAGATTACTGGTTGATAAAATTAATTTCCTGCCATCTCCGGGAGAAAAATATTTTTCAATTTCTTTACTGATTTGTGATTTTATCGCAGGGGGTTTATTTTTTTTAAGCATGGCGGCTTCCTGGAATTTCTCAAAATCAATTCCTTTAGGATAAGCATCTACCTTTAGGGTTCTTTCGTGGATTTGTATTCTGTTAAAAACAGAATCATGCCCAAGTATTCTTCTTACACAACTTAAAAAATGTCTGACATAGTTATAAGTATGAAAAGCAATCAGATCGGCACCAAGCATACCCTCCAGGATTTCAACCCGCCATGGTAAAAGCCTGAAAATTTCATATGAAGGAAAGGGTATATGGTTAAATATCCCTATGGAAATTTCAGGACGTTTATCCCTGATCATTCCGGGCAGAAGCAACAGGTGGTAATCATGGATCCAGATTATGTCCCCATTATTTACGTGTTGTATTATTTTTTCAGCATAGTAACGATTGACTTTAATATATGCATCCCAGTATTTATCAATATAAACGGCATTCTGTGTTAAATAATGGAAAAGAGGCCAGATAGTTTCCTTCGAAAAACCATGAACAGAATCATTGATAATACTCCAATCACCAAAAACCGGAATACAATTATATTCCTGAAGTTCTTCTTTCAGGGTTTCTTTCTCATTGTCGGAAAGCCTGTAATGATCAATATTGGTAAGTCCTATCCATTTTGTGTTATATTGCTTGTAGAAATTTTCCAGTCCGGATTTAACCGATTCTTCTTTAAGAGTAATTTTAAAACCATTTTTGCCTTTCTCAATATGAACTGGTAATTGATTTGAAATAACAAACAAATTTTCCATAGGGTGTGTAGTTTTAAGTGTATCTAAGTTAAGAAAAAAATTGTATTTTAGAATTTTATAATATTCCGGAATTATTAAACAAGCACTTTTTAGTCAACAATAAATTATATTCTTATGAACCAATTTGATGCAGTAATATTTGATCTGGATGGTGTAATAACACAAACAGCAAAAGTCCATGGTCTGGCCTGGAAAAAAACGTTTGATGAATTCTTACATTCCAGGGAGGGAAAATTTAATGAACCATTTAAAGAGTTTACCCACGAAGGGGATTACCTCCCTTTTGTAGACGGGAAACCAAGGTATAAAGGTGTTGAATCTTTCCTGGAATCAAGGAAGATCGACATTCCTTTTGGTGACCCTGAAGATTCTCCGGATATGGAAACAGCATGTGGATTGGGTAATGCAAAAAATAAATTTTTTAATGAAGTTCTTGAAAATGACGGAGCCGAGGTTTTTGAATCTACCGTTTCCCTTATCCATGAGCTAATAAATATTGGCGTAAGAATTGGCGTCGCTTCCTCAAGTAAAAATTGCAAGCAAATACTTCAATCAGTTAATCTTCTTAACCTGTTTGAGACACGGGTTGATGGAGTTGTATCTGCCGAATTGGGATTAAAGGGGAAACCCGAACCCGATATTTTTACTACAGCATGTGATAACCTTGGCGTGGATTATCATAAAGCAGTTATTGTTGAAGATGCTGTATCGGGTGTGCAGGCAGGAAAGAATGGGGGTTTTGGTCTTACCCTGGGAATTGCCAGGGAAGATAATATAACTGAACTATTGATAAATGGAGCAGATATTGTTATCGAAGATCTTTCTGAAATTAGTGTCGATACAATAAATGAATGGTTTAATAAAGGTCTGGAAAATGAAAAATGGACTTTAAATTATTATGATTACAATCCTGAAAATGAACGGTCGCGTGAAGCATTATTAGCAATTGGTAACGGTTTTTTTGGAACAAGAGGAGCGATGGAAGAAAGTAAAGCAAACAAAATAAATTATCCGGGCACCTATATAGCAGGATTATTTAACAGGCTGGTTTCCAGGGTTGCAGGGAGGGATATCGAAAATGAAGATTTTGTTAATAATCCAAACTGGCTTCCGGTTAACTTTATGCCGGAAAACGGAGACTGGTTAAGTTTTGGAAAAGAACCGAATTTTGAAATTGAGAAAATTCACAGGAAATTGAATTTTAAAACAGGACTTCTAACCCGGTATATCATAATAAAAGATAATCAGGGAAGACGAACAGAAGTGCTGTCTAAAAGATTTGCAAGCATGGATAACCCTCATATTGCAGGTATCCGTTATGAAGTATATCCAATAAATTATCAGGGACCTTTATTAATAAGGTCGGGATTGTTTGGAGATCATATAAATTCCGGTGTAGAAAGATATCAGCAATTGAAGCAGAAACACCTTGAACCGGTTCTGCAAAATGGAGACAAAGGGAAAATATCCCTGGTAGTCAAAACAAATAATTCTGGTATAGCAATTGCTCAAAATGCCCGCCACAATATTTTAATTGATAATAAAAAAACTGAAATAGAAAGTAATATTAAATCCGATAAAGGATGGGTGACTGCTGATTTTAGTATTCATGTTGAAAAAGGACAAAAAATCACACTTGAAAAACTTGTTTCTATTCACACATCACGGGATAAGGAAGGTCAAAATCCTTTAAACAGGGCTGAAAAAGATATTGAATCAGCGGATTCATGGACCGGAATGTTTGAGAGATCGGTTAAAAAATGGGAAGAATTATGGGATAATATGGATATTAAAATTGACTATGATCGTAATTCCCAAAAACTAATTCGCCTGCATTTATATCACATGTTTGTCACTGCCTCAGAGCACTTTACTGATCAGGATGCCGGAATACCACCCAGGGGTCTTCATGGAGAGGCATACCGGGGTCATATTTTCTGGGACGAGTTGTATATTCTTCCTTTGTATAACATACATATGCCAGCTGTAACAAAAGCATCTCTGATGTATCGTTACAGAAGACTTGATAAAGCAAGAGAATATGCAAAGGAACAGGGATATAAAGGAGCAATGTTTCCCTGGCAAAGTGGGAGTGATGGACGGGAGGAAACCCAGGTAATCCACCTGAACCCGTTGACAGGGGAATGGGGGGATGATTATAGCTCATTACAAAGGCATATATCCATTGCACTGGCGTATAATGTATGGAACTATTTCGCGGCAACCCGTGATAAAGAATTTATGAATAATTATGGTATAGAGCTATATTTCGAGATTTGTCGTTTCTGGGCAAGCAAAGCCGTGTTTGACAGTGAATCAGACAGATACTCTATTTGTAAAGTTATGGGTCCGGATGAATTTCATGAAAAATATCCGGGCTCTGAAGAGGGAGGAATAAAAAATAATGCATATACAAATATCATGGTAAGCTGGCTCTTTAAAAAAGCAGAAAGCTTATATGCACTGCTTCCCGGAGATAAAATGAGAGAAACATGTAAAAAACCCGGTTTTGAAGAAGAAGAAATACAAAACTGGCAAGTGATACGGAAGAAACTAAAACTGGAAATATCCGATGAGGGTATAATTGCTCAGTTTGAGGGATATTTTAAATTGAAGGATCTTGACTGGGATTATTATCGTAATAAATATAAAGATATCCATCGCCTTGACAGGATTTTAAAAGCTGAAGGGAAATCGCCTGATGATTATAAATTATCAAAACAAGCCGACCTGTTAATGTTGTATTATAATCTTGATAAAGAGGAGGTTGAAAAAGTCATAGAAGAGATGGGGTATAAGTTGCCGGATAACTATTTTGAAGCCAATTTTGATTATTACATTAACAGAACAACACATGGCTCAACACTTAGCCGGCTGGTTCATGCATATCTGGCAAACATACTTAACAGAAGAGGTCTTAGTATGAAATTGTTTCAGGAGGCGTTAACGAGTGATTATGTTGATATACAGGGAGGAACGACAGGAGAAGGGATTCATTGCGGGGTAATGGCAGGAACAGTATATTCGGTGCTGAACTCTTATGCCGGTCTTAATCTTCGATCCGATATAGTGAAAATTTGCCCAAAACTTCCGGAATCCTGGGAAAAAATAAAGTTTGGATTTAAATTCAGAGATGAACAATACCAATTAGTGATCGGGGAAAAAGAAATTGAAATTTTAGTAAAAAGTCATTCAAAGAAAAAAATTAATATACATCTTTGCGGAAAAATAATTTCCATTCCGGTTAACGTAAATAAAAAACTTATTATTAATTGAAAAACAGCAAATAATCAGTCGGCAGTCCACAGTCCACAGTCGGCAAGAATGCAAATAGCAATAAAACAATTAGAACACAATGGCAACTGGATTTAGAAACTTAACTGTATATAAAAAAGCTTTTGCTCTTGCAATGGATATTTATCACGTTAGCAAGAAATTTCCTAAAGATGAGCTTTACTCTTTGACCAATCAGATAAGAAGATCTTCAAGATCTGTTTGTTCAAATATTGGTGAAGGATATCGTAAACGTCTGTATGAAGCTCATTTCGTAAGCAAGATTTCTGATTCAGATATGGAAAATACCGAAACCCAGGTTTGGCTTGATTTTGCACTTTCCTGTGAATATATGCCAAAAGAAGTTTTTGATGATTTTAATAAACGATCTGAAGAAATCGGACGATTACTTAATCATATGATTCAAAATCCTGAAAAGTATAAGTAGCCCCGTCTTCAGTTTGCCGACTGAAGATTGAAGACTGCGGACTTTAAAATAATGAGATTAGCCATTTAAAGCATTCAAAACTTTTTACGCTGAGCGCAGTCGAAGCGAAGGCACTGAATAATTACGAAAAATTAAATAACATGCTGGGAGATGTTTTACTAATTAAGGATATTCATAAAGAAGCTGCAAGAACAATAAAGAAAAGAATTATTGCAGATATGGAGAAAAGGAAAAGAAGATACAGATATATTGTAGGAATTTCGGGTGAATCTGGTTCCGGCAAATCAGAATTAGCTCATACATTAGGCACCTTTTTAAAGGAAGACAGAATAAGAGTAAAGGTGATTCACACAGATGATTATTATAAAATTCAACCCTTGTTACGAGCTGAATGGAGACGGACAAAAGGGTTTGATAAAATCGGCATTAATGAATACGACTGGTTTAAAATAAGAAAAACCATTCGTGATTTTAAAGAAGGGCAGGAATGCATGATGCCTTGTATTGATATAATTCCTGAGCAGGTGGATAAGCTGATTACTGATTTTGAAAAAATTGATCTTTTAGTTATTGACGGACTTTATGCAATTAAAACCAATGGTCTTGATCTGAGGGTGTTTATTGATCTGACATACCAGGAAACGAAGATATCTCAGATAGAAAGACTGAAGGAAACTTATAATAAAGAAAGAATGGAAGTGTTGGAACGGGAGCATATAAACGTTAAATCGTTAAAACCATTAGCTGACCTGATCGTTAATAAAAGCTATCAGGTAGTTAAAGCGAACAATAATAACAACAATAATAACGGGCAAAATGGTTTTTTTATTTAAGACCTTTTTATAGCCGGTTTATTAATGATCACATAAGTTTGTTGTGGTTTCAAGAGTTCCATTCAGGAAATTTTGAACAATCTCATCAGGAGATTCCTGGGGAGCACCGGTATGCACATTAATCCTTTTGCTATTAAAATTATCAATTGCCTTTTGTCCCATTCCTCCTGCAATAACATCGGTAACTTTCTTTTTATAAAGCCAGTCCGGATAAAGATCAGGTTGGTGAGTCGGAGGTGTAATAATTTCCCTTTTTTTCACCTCACCTTCCCCTGTTTCATAAATATAGAAATGTTCACAATGTCCAAAATGAACACCCAGCAAATTATTTGTTGAGGGTATTGCAATCTTTTTCATGCAAGTAATTTTTTCTTTATGATTAATCTTTCGTAACTATTCAGTGTCCTCTCCTTACTTATTCAATTCCTGAACCCTTTTATTAATACTATCAAGTTCCTTTTGAAGTTGGTCTGATTGGGTTTTAAGCGATTGAATTTCCTCTTCTTTTGTTAAAGGATATGGTTCGTAGTCATATTGAGGATAAGGTGGTGTTCCTCTTCTTCCCCATCCGAAACCAAATCCTTGTCCGGATCCTCTCATCCTTCCCCTGCCCCATCCATAACCTTGTCCGCGATTAGCAAACCTGGGTGTTTCATTTCCGGCACAGTATCCTGCACCACGTCCTGTCATTGAACCTCTTCCTTCAGGTCCTGTTCTGTCAAATCCTGGCATAATAACCTCCTTTTTTTAGTTGTGTATAAATTAATAAAAATCTAACCCTGTCCTTCCTCTCCGCCTGTGTCTTCTTCCTGCTCTCCAGTTTTCAACCATTGTGTTTATATGATCGATATTTTCTGAATTGCAATTTGTGCATTGTTTCGGATCTTCGGGGGCTAATGTAAATACATGGAAACAACTGTTACACCTGTACCATGGTTTGTCAAAATTCACATCTCCACCCTCAATATTAATAGATCTTCCTTCAACAAATGCCAGCGCAATTTTTTTTCTGACGCTTTCATAAATACGTGTGAAAGTAGGTCTGGAAATTCCCATCCTCTTTGCCCCTGCAGCATGTAATAGCCCATCATAATCAACCAGTTTAAATGCCTCATATTCCTCGATCTGCAGTGATACCGGATTTTTATGTTCCCCCGAAATTCCAATGGGTTGATATCCCTGAATTCTTGGGGGAGTGTCAATATTCCTGAATCTTCTTGGTCTTGGAGACATAAAAAAAGTATTTATCTATTTTTAGTACAAATATAATGAACATATGTTCATAAAGCAAATTATATTGTAATTATTTTTATTATTCAGTGCCAAAAGATTGAAATGCATAATCTTATTATATTTTGAATAGAACACAGATAACGCGGATTAAACTAATTTTCATTAATATTTTATAATTTATCAGTGATTATTTGTACTATCAGTGTCATCCGTGTTCCATTTTTAATTAGTTTATATGTAAATAGTCATTTAGGTTAATTATGTTAGCATCTATTTTAATTGTTTTATTATTTGCTTTCTTGCCGACTGTGGACTGCCGACTGATTGTTCTTTTTTTGTATCTTTGTTAAACTTTTTTATTCCTTGTATTAAATAAATGGTGCGTTTTATAGAAGATTTTATTGGATTATTTTATCCAAAACTTTGTGTTGCTTGTGGTGCTCATTTATTGCAACAGGAGAAGTACGTTTGCACGCAATGCTTATACAATTTACCAAGAACGAATTATCATTATACTAATGGAAATCCTGTTGAGCAGGCTTTCTGGGGAAGAACGGAGATAGTTGCGGCAACAGCATATTATTTCTTTGAGAAAGAAAGCCGGTTCGCGAAAATAATTCACCAGCTAAAATATCGTGGGAAAAAAGAAATAGGGATTGAAATGGGTAAAATATTTGGGGCGGAATTAAAAGAAAATTCCCGGTTCGACGAAGTGGATTTAATAATTCCTGTTCCATTACATTGGAAAAAGCAGAAGAAAAGAGGATATAACCAGAGTGAGTTTATTGCCTCAGGAATAGCTGAAAGCATGGGTAAATCAATAGATGTTAACATTTTGTACAGGGCAGTGGAAACAGAAACCCAAACCCGGAAATCACGGTATGAAAGATGGGAAAATGTAGAAAATATTTTCAGGTTAAAGTCGGTTGATAAAATTACGGGGAAACACATCCTTCTGGTTGATGATGTAATTACTACAGGAGCGACTCTTGAATCCTGTGCAACAACATTGTTAAAGGGAAATAATACAAGGGTTAGTATAGCTACTTTGGCAATGGCATGATAAGGAGAAGAGGTGATGAGGAGATGAGGTGAAGAGGTGATGAGGAGATGAGGAGATGAGGTGAAGAGGTGAAGAGGTGAAGTTATGAGGTGGTGAAAAAACATAATACATTAATTATCAGAGTCTCCCCACTTAAATGAATCGGTTTTTATACCTGCCAGCTGCAATACACGATCCACAACAGTATCAACAAGATCTTCGATACTACCGGGTTTATTATAAAATGAAGGGATGGCGGGACAAATAATACCACCTGCCTCGGTTATAATT
>Ga0208905_1001015_pt1 | contig 14166 bp, 15 predicted proteins | sample AntAceMetag02UKS_FD_184776 | JGI IMG/M metagenome (GOLD analysis project Ga0208905, IMG submission 184776) | Saline lake microbial communities from Ace Lake, Antarctica - Antarctic Ace Lake Metagenome 02UKS (SPAdes) (version 2) | ecosystem: Environmental > Aquatic > Non-marine Saline and... | reverse complement strand
TCAGGGTCAACCTCACGGCAACGGGAGACTTGGCCTCAACCTCGGGGTCCCAGGTCTCTTGCCACTGCTGGGGCTCCTCATCCGTATACTTTTTAAGATAGTCAAATACCACGGCTGGGCCCCTGAGCAATTCTGTAAACAGATCATCGGAATCCATATCGGGATCTTTGCCCATCAGAACGACATTTCTCTCACTGAGGCTCAGAATGTCTCCACCATTTTCCGCTTCCTCCACCCGATACTTCACATACACCATGCCGAACTTGTTGCTGGGTACCAGATGGACATTAGAAACAAATCCGAGAGATTTATTGTCCCCCTTGAGAACGAGCGCCTTTTCCTCCTTCACCGTATCAACCGGTATGGACGAGAGTTGACGATTGATCAGATCGAGGACGATTCTCTCCCTCTGATGTGCATCTATGTTCTTCTCTCCCCTTTCCCATGCCCTGATCCCTATCCGGAAAGCGCCAAACACAAGCAGGGTGATCAGGGACAGAATCGTTATGGAGATCAGCAGTTCCAGGAGTGTAAAACCCCTGTTGTTGCCTCGTGTCATGGTCTGCTCCGCTTCCCTCACCCCTGCGATTTTACCTTTTCAAACACCTTAAGCGTATCTATCGCCAGGTGTTTCTCATGACCTTTTTCACCCCACGACACCTCAAGGGCTATCGTGAAGGTATCGAAGGGAAGACGCGCGGCCTCTTCTTCTCTCTGCTCCAGGCGAACGATATCCGCCTTCCACCTGAACCCGTCTCCAAACTCACCCTCCGTAATTCCCTCTTCCACGACATTCGACAGGAGAAGCTCTTCCATTTTTTCTTTCGCGTGGAAGATCCCCCGCGTGTAATCATCCGACAGTTTCCCTGACTTGAGGCCCTCCGAAAAAAGCTGAAGGATCACGACGAGGCAGATGGCCAGAAGGGATAACGCAACGAGAACTTCTACAAGAGTGAATCCTCCGCAACGATAATCCTTCCCTCGCTCCAGTGTACCCCGACTCCGGGGGAACACATGCCGCACATTCCAGAGACACGGTGTCATTCACTGCCTCCTCGCGCCACCTCTACAGATCCCGTTATAATATCGACGCGCACGATGTAGCGCCTGCCGTGATCATTGGCGAGGGCTATCTCTCCCCCGTCGGACCCCCCGCTCGGATAAAATACGATCCGGGAGATTCCGGCTTCACTTTTCTCCTCTTTCACATATTCATCCCCTGCAGACACCCTCTCGAAGAGAACCCTCTCGGGCAAATCGTATGTCTTTCCCTGCATGCCCTGAGGTTCTTCGCCACTCCCGGCATCATCTTCTTCTTTCTCGTCGGTACCTTCGCTGGGAGACATGATCGTCAGACGGTTGTGTTCGAGATCAAAGACCGCTGCATACTGCACCTTCTGCGACACTGCCTGACTTCTGGCGTATCTTAGAGAGGACGCAACCTTTCCGGACGCGGCTTTCACGTCCAGGCTCCCCATTCCACCAACGAGGCGAGGGACCACAAGCGCGGAGGCGACACCTATGATTATCAGAACAATGATGAGCTCCAGGAGAGTGAACCCCCCCGTATCAAGGCGTTTCAAGGGAAATGAACCGTTTTCTTTCATTTTCCTATATTCTTCCAGTTCACAATATCGAGGTTTTCCCCCTCACCCTCGGGTTCTTTATCGGCCCCCAGCGAAGTAATATCGTAGTCGCCATGTTCCCCAGGGGAGGTGTAGACATACGGAGTCCCCCACGGATCGAGAGGAACCTCCTTCGCGATATACGGCCCGTCCCAGTTCTCGGCATCATCCGGTTTTTCCCTCAACGCCTGCAGCCCCTCCTCCTCGGTCGGGTATCTGCCCATGTCAAGCCGGTACGTATCCAAGGTCGTTTCAAAAAGGGCTATCTGGGCCTTGGCGGCCTTCTGCTTCGATTTGCCCACCTTTCCGAACATCCTCGGCCCTACCAGCGCGGCAAGGAGACCCAGAATTACCATAACGATCAAAACCTCTATAAGCGTAAACCCTTTTTCCTTTTTTCTCACTTCTCAAATACTCCTTTCAAAAAGGCATTTCATTCATGCTGAATATCGCCATCAGCATCGATATAACTATGAAGCCCACTATCAATCCCATTGCGAGGATCATGGTGGGTTCCAACAGACTAACGAATTTCTTGACCATATTTTTCACTATTTTCTCGTAGTTTTCGGCTACCCGGAGCAGCATCTCGTCAAGTTTTCCCGTCTCCTCGCCCACCGTTATTATCTGTATTGCAAGGGAGGGGAATACACCCATATCACCGAGCGGTTTCGACAATCGCTCTCCCTCCTTGACCCTGTCGTAAACATTCGCCATGGAACGCGCAATCACCTGGTTCCCTATAATACCCGTAACCAGTTTAAGCGCCTGGAGGATAGGAACACCACTATTTGTAAGGGTTCCCAGTGTGCGTGCGAACCGTGCAGTCTCAACCTTCCTGACAAAGTCTCCGCTTACCGGCAGCCTCAGCTTATATTGATCCATCTTCAGGCGTCCGGCGGGGGTCTGTGCGTACCGCCTGAAAAAATAATAGAGGCCGCCCAGCCCGCCAAGCAGGATAAACCAGTAATTTCTCAGGATATCACTGAGACCCAGGAGAAAACGAGCGGTTGTAGGTATGGCCTGCCCCATATCAGAGAATATGAGCGAGAACTTAGGTACGACAAAGGTAAGGAGGACGATAATCGAAATGCCGCCCACAAAAACGAGAAAGAGGGGATATACCATGGATGCCCGTATGTAATCTCTCAGTTCCTCCGCGTTTTCGAGAAATATGCTCAGCCGATCCAGGACGGAATCCAAGACACTCCCCGCCTCGCCTGCCCGGACCATATTGACATAAAAGGTTGAAAAGACTCGAGGGTGCTTTCCCAGCGCATCCGAAAGATAGCTCCCTCCCTGGACCGTCTTGAGAATATCCCCAATGACGCCCCTGAATTTTTCGTTCTCCTGCACATCGATCAACAACGCCAGAGCCCTGTCGACCGGAAGACCGGCACCAAGGAGTGTAGACAAGTCCTGCGTAAAGTTCACCACATCCCTTGTGGAGACCCTCTGAAGCAGAGAAAGGGTCTTTAAAAGATCGGCATCAAGCCATCGTCGTCCGTTGGCGGGCGCGATCTTGATAGGAATATATCCCATGTCCTGAAGCTTGGCGACCGCATCTCTGGTCTCAGTGGCCTCAAGGGTACCGTTAATAATTTTACCAGTGGAATCCGTTGCCTTATATGTGAAGGTTTGCATACTATTTTTCAAGGGTCACTCGCAATACTTCCTGTATTGTTGTAATCCCCCCCCTGACTTTCCTCCATCCATCCTGACGCAGCACCGTCATCCCGTTTTCGATTGCAACGTCCTTGATCCTTTCGGTGCTGGATTTTGCCATGATTTCCCTTCTGATATGGTCGTCAACAGCGAGATATTCAAAGATGGCCGTCCTCCCCTTGAAACCGGTGCCCCGACACGTTTCACACCCCTTTCCAGCAAAGAAATCGCTATTCGCCACATGGTCGGGACTGACACCCATCGACTGCAGGAGTTTCTCCTCCGGCTTAATGACTTCCTTGCAATCAGGACAGATAACCCGCACCAATCTCTGTGCCAACACACCCAGTAACGTAGAGCTGAGAAGAAAGTTTTCCACCTTCATATCGAGCAGCCTTGTAACGGCCCCCGCAGCGTCATTGGTATGGAGTGTGCTGAAAAGAAGATGTCCGGTGAGAGCCGATTGAATGGCGACCTCAGCGGTCTCTCTGTCTCTGATCTCGCCCACCAGTATAATATCCGGGTCCTGGCGGACAATGGAGCGCAGCCCATTAGCGAAAGACATGCCGACCTTCGGGTTGACCTGTATCTGATTGACACCATTAAGCTGGTATTCCACCGGCTCTTCGAGCGTGATGATTTTCTTCTCGGAGGAGTTTATCTTGGCAAGGGTCGTATAGAGTGTGGAGGTCTTGCCGCTCCCTGTCGGTCCCGTAACCAGTATCATCCCGTACGGTTGCGATACCAGGTCCTTATACTCGTCAAGAAGCTCTTTTGGGAAGCCCAGCCTCTCCAGATCCAGGATAAGGTTCTCTCTGTCCAATATCCTCATAACGAGACTCTCTCCAAAGAGCGTGGGAAGAGTGGAAACCCTGAAGTCTATTTCTTTATCCGAAACCCTGAGCTTGATCCTCCCGTCCTGGGGAAGCCGTCTCTCCGCGATATCCAGCTTCGCCATGATTTTAACGCGTGAAATGATGGCCGCCTGCAGGCGACTCGGAGGAGATTCCACCTCGTGGAGCACCCCGTCTATCCGGTATCGCACCTTAAACTCATGCTCAAAGGGTTCGAAGTGGATATCACTGGCCCGTATATCAACGGCATTGAGGATCAGTCGGTTGACCAGTCTGATAATCGGGGCCTCCGAGGCAAGATCCCTCAGGTGATCCGCGTCTTCGATACCCTCAGAGGAAATATCATAGATGCCCCTGTCCGCTTCCTCGATGATTGTTTCCAGCGACTGGCTTCCCGCGCCGTACAGCCGCTCAATGGCATCGAGTATCTCGTCCTCCCTCCCCTGACTGACATCGATATGCAACCCGCAGGCAAGTTTCAGGGCGTCTATGGTGTAAAAGTCCCCCGGATCTGCCATCGCCACCTTGAGGATCCCCTCCCCGATTTTCAGAGGAATAAACCTCGACTGCCTCATAAATTTTACAGAGAGGTTGTCTACGACAACCGGCTCTCCGGGGTACTCATGAAAAGATATCTGCATCGTTTTGTTTCTCTCCGTAGCCTGGTCAAAGAGATTTTAAGAAGCTATAGCAACTAGGGGTGTAATACAAGCAAATACTATGCCTGAAACCGCCGCAAGACAACAGTTCATATTCCCAGGCATGTTCCTCGTCGTCGACCAAGCCCTTTAATACCCGTCAGGATTGAGGGACTGCCAGCGCCACGCGTCGGCGCACATCTCGTCCATACCTCTCTTCGCCGACCACCCCATCTCCCTCTTCGCCTTCGAGGCATCGGCATAACAGGCCGCGATGTCACCCGGACGACGTTCCACGATGGTATACGGCACGGCGCGACCGGAGACCTTCTCAAATTCTTTAACAACTTCAAGGACACTGTACCCCCGTCCGGTACCCAGATTATAGGTGACAATACCGGGATTCGATGCCAACCTTTCCAGTGCGTTCAGGTGCCCGTCCGCCAGGTCGACGACATGGATATAATCCCTGACGCCCGTCCCGTCCACAGTGGGGTAGTCACTACCGAACACCGAAAGTTCCTTCCGTTTGCCGACCGCAACCTGTGTGATGTAGGGGAAGAGATTGTTCGGTATGCCGTTCGGGTCTTCACCGATCAGACCGCTGGGATGGGCCCCCACCGGATTGAAATACCGCAGGAGAGCAATGTCCCAGCGCTCCCCGGAAGCGGGGATGTCACAGAGAATTTCTTCTATCATACGTTTTGAACGCCCGTAGGGATTGGTGGGTGGGAGGAGGGGAAACTCCTCCGTTATGGGGACCGTGTGGGGGTCCCCATAGACCGTCGCGGACGAGCTGAAGACAATCTTGTTGACTTCGTGCCGGCGCATCGCCTCGCACAGATGGAGTGTCCCCGTGACGTTGTTGTGATAGTAGCGAAGCGGCATGGCGACGGATTCTCCGACCGCCTTCAGTCCCGCGAAGTGAATCACGGCATTGATCGGGGCCCCCTCAAAGACCCTGTCCAAGGCGCCGGTGTCCAGCAGATCGACTTTGTGAAATTCCAGCGATTTGCCCGCGATCTGCTGCACCCTTTCGAGTGGCTCCTCCTTGCTGTTAACAAGATTATCGAGGACTACAACGTCATATCCCGCTTCAAGCAATGCCAGGCAGGCGTGGCTGCCGATATACCCGGCTCCACCCGTTACCAGTATCCGTGTGTCACGCATTTCCCAGCCTCCCGGGGCGGACAGTAACACATTTTTGAGAGATAAGGCAACGTTGCAAAGAGACCTATGCTTAAGTAATTCGGGCCCTCTCTGTTTCCGGTTGACACCCGGAAGATACTCACGTACAGCTTCTCTGGACAAGGAAAACCCGGACAAGGAGGAACAAATTGCTATGAAACGTTTTTTCTCACTTGCAGCGGCGGCCCTGATGGCGCTGTTGGTTTTGACCCTCTTTTTTTCCTGCTCCCCCATCAACCTGTACACGGTCAACATGGGCTACCTGCCGCCGGAAGGTTCCGCTGCCACGTCCGCCAGGGCAGTGAGTGTTCCTATTACCGTAGCCGAATTTACCGATGCAAGAGATATGGACGACACGATGGTTATCGGTACGGTCGTGCTCTCCGACGGAAAGACCATACCGGTTCTCCCCAAATATCTCAGGCCTGTGAACGCGGTTACCGACGGTATCAGAAAATGCCTGTCCGCGGAGGGATACTCCCTCTCCCCGGAGACCCCCGCATGGAATCTTCAGAGCAACACTATCGAGAAGCAGTGGGGAACAGTCCTGATAGGCGGCTCCATTGACCGGCTTGAGGTTGTCTGCCAGAAGGACAGCGTAAAGAAAACCTACCGGACGGATGTCAAGCTCACGATCGTTTTTGCGGATGTCAAAGGCGCCAGGATAATCAGTACGATAGAGGCCGCGGCAACGTCTTCACTGGTACATGTAAGGTTTTCCGAAGAGTTGCTGGGGCAGCAGATAAGCGAAGCACTTTCAAAGGCTATCCGGCAGGTGTGCGGAGATGGGAAAACGATCCCGAAGATCCTCGAACAGATAGCAAAAAAACAGGAATAAGGTAATGGAGGCTCTTTTCCCCCAAAAAGAAGAGGAAAATCGGCGTAAAACTCAAAAATAGGGCTTGACTTGCCTAAAAAATACTCTATAGTCCTCCTAAGTATGTTAAAAAAGTATCCTCACTTACAGATAGGGGGGGGGGTACGTAAAGTTAGGATTGAGACATTTCAAAGTACGAGTTTCGACATCTGGATTTTCAGGCTTCTGTGTTCTTCTTACATGTAGGCGATCCTACTTTAGAAAAATCACGAAAGGAGGGTTGCCATAGTGTCTGAAGGTACCGTGAAGTGGTTTAATTCGAGCAAGGGTTTCGGCTTCATCGAAAACGACGAAGGTGGCGATGTATTTGTTCATTACAGCGCTATCCAGAGCGAAGGATTCAGAACCTTGGAGGAGAATCAGCGCGTGTCGTTTGACATGGAGCAGGGCGCCAAAGGCCCGTCCGCTACCAACGTCAAAATCGTATAAATAATAACTTCAACAAAAAGGGCACTCCAGGATTACCTCTGGAGTGCCCTTTTTTATGCCTCCGGCATGTGCCCCTCCCTCACAAAGATCGAACCGCCCTGAAACCATGGCCGTCCGAATCGACAGCCCTGTTTTTTCTTGACGTTTCCTGCAAATGGACAGTATGTGTATGGATAGCAGCAGAAAACCGAGGGGACGGTGAGTATGTCCAGGGTTATTATCAGAGAGGCCACGTACGACTACGAGACACTAAGGCCTCTGGTCTATGAATCCCTTGACACCTTCTGTGGAAACCTCATCACACCATCCAGCCGCGTCATCATAAAACCGAACCTTCTGCAGGCGGCAACGCCGGAAAGTGCCATTCTCACACATCCCTTGATCGTGCGCGCGGCCGCGCAGTACGTCATCGACAAGGGGGCCCGGCCGCAGATATCGGACAGCCAGGCCATCGGATCATTTGACACCATATTGACCAAGAGCGGTATCAGGGCGGCCCTCGACGGGCTTGACGTGGAGTTTCGAGAGTTCAGGGGATCGGTCAGAACCAACGTGGGCGCCCCCTTCGGAGAGATCGACATCGCCGAGGACGCGGTCGAGGCGGACATCCTGATCAATCTGGCCAAGCTGAAAACGCACGGCCAGATGCTCCTGACCTGCGGCGTGAAAAACCTGTTCGGCTGCGTGGTGGGCTTAAGAAAACCCGAATGGCACATGCGGGCGGGCGTCGACCGGAACCTGTTCGCCCGTCTCCTCGTCAGCATCTACCATACGCTGGGGCCGGCCGTCACGATAGTGGACGGCATCCTGGCCCTCGAGGGGGACGGCCCGGGGAAAGGGGGAACACCACGCGAGGTGGGACACCTCCTCGCGGGAAGGGATGCGGTGGCCATCGATCGCGTCATCTGCACCATGCTCGGGATCAACCCCAAGGATCTGCCGACTGACAGGGTATCCGTAGAGATGGGGATAGGAGGGGAACCTATCGACATAGACGGAACGGTCCCGCGGATAGAGGGGTTCCAGCTACCGGAAAACACGCCCCTTACGTACGGCCCCCGGAGGCTGCAGCACTTCGCCAGGATGTATCTCCTCCAACGCCCCGTCGTCGACGAGACGCAGTGCAAGATGTGCGGCGCATGCTGGGAATTCTGCCCGGTAAACGCCATCCACGGCACGGATACCACGATCAGGTTTGATTATGAAAAATGCATCAGATGCTACTGCTGCATGGAAATCTGCCCACACGGGGCACTTCATTCGAAGACTACTCTTCCGGGAAGGCTCCTGGGGAAGATACTGCATAACAAATAGCGGAGGGGATCCTCCCCTACTTCAACCTGAACAATTTCTTGATGGCCGCGACGTACGGGTCGGCACCACCATTACGGCTCTCTTTTTTCAGTCCGACGACGGGGTCATGGAGAATCTTGTTGACGACGGAGTTTACAAGCACCTCTATGTTCCCCCGTTCCTCCTCACCCATATTCTTCATCCACGAATGGGATTTTTCCATCTCCCCCTTGACGATCTCTTCGGCCTTTCCCTTGAGGTCTACTATTGTGGGAACAACATCGAGCGTGGCGTACCATCCGGCAAATTTTTCGACCTCCGCATCAATGATGACCTGCGCCTTGTGCGCCTCCTCGAGACGACCCTGCGTATTCTGATCAACGATTCCCTGGAGATCATCGACATTATATAGATACACATTGTCGATCTCCCCCGCGGCGGGATCGATATCTCTCGGCACCGCCACGTCGATGAGAAACAACAGCCGGTTCTTCCGTCTGCGCAGGGCCCCCGCAATCATATCCTCCGATATGATACAGTCCGGCGACCCCGTGGAACTGATCACGATATCGACATCCCCCAACTGCTCGTCCAGGAGCTCGAACTCGACCGGAATACCATGAAAGTCATTGGCCAGTCTGACCGCGTTCTCGTACGTACGGTTGGTAAAGATCATCCGTTCAACGCCACCGTCCATGAGGTGCCGTGCCGCAAGCTCCGCCATCTCTCCCGCGCCGACAATGAGCACTCTCTTCCCGTTAAGCGCTCCGAAGATTTTTTTGGCGAGCGCGACCGCGGCAAAACTGACGGAAACCGCGTTGCTTGCTATGGCGGTCTCGGTCCTCACCCGTTTGGCCACCCGAAAGGCATGGTGGAGCAGTTTGTTCAATATGACGCCGGAGGCCTTCTGCTTAACACAGAGGCGGTAGGCATCCTTGACCTGCCCGAGGATCTGGGGTTCCCCCATGACCATCGAGTCGAGGCTCGACGTAACCCTGAAGAGATGGCGAACCGCTTCTTCATCGCGGTACACATAGAGACATTTTTCCATCTCCCCGGGGGAGAGATTCCCGTGCGCGGTGATGAATGCCTTCAGACCCTTCACCCCCGCCTCGGCATCGTTCATGTTCACCAGCACCTCAACCCGGTTGCAGGTGGAAAGGTACAGCGCCTCTCCGATCTGCGGAATTTTTTTCAATTCCTCGAAGGGTTTTTCCTCTTCCCCGCATGATATGGACAGGCGTTCCCTGATGCTCAGGGGGGCGCTTCGGTGATTTATTCCCAGGAGGGCTATGCTCATATTCTTCGCATCCCGCACCAATCAGAACCGGTGCATCGTTACAAAAAAGGCATTCACGCCGATAAAGGCGAAGAGGAGCCCCGCAAAAGCGATGATCGAGAGCAAGGCCGCCTTTCTGCCCTTCCACCCGATGGCTATCCTCTGGTGAACTACTGCGGCATACAGGGCCCAGGAGACCGCCGTAAATACCTGCTTCGGATCCCACTGCCAGTTGTTTCCCCAGACCGTTCGGGCCCATATCGAGCCCGCAATGATCCCGAATGTCAGAAGAGGAAAACCCCAGATGGTACACAAGTGGTTTATCCGGTCGAGGTCCTGCAGAGACGGAAGCAGACGGCTGAGCCCGCGCACCCTCTTGCCCCGTATCAGATTATCCTGCACCAGGTACATGATCCCCGCCAGGCAGGCCAGCGCGAAAAAGGCCCCTCCGATCAGCAGAAGCACGATATGAAAGGAAACCAGGGGCCCACTCAGGGCAGCCGGGATTGGTGGCTCATCCATCAATCCCGCGGACGCCGCTATCATCATCACCACCACCGCGGGAGACACAAAGGCCCCCAGTATCTGCGTCTTTGTCTTTGTCTGAAAGGCAAGGTACGAGCCGGCAACGGCCCAGGCGATGAACGAAAGTGAACCATAGATGCTCGCCGACGGGATGGAGGCGGTTCCTATCCACTGCATGACGATATGGACCGTGTGAAGGGCAAATGCCAAGGCGAGCACCCACATCGATGCCTTCGCCACACGCACCCTACCGGCAAAGAGCGAGGCGATATATCCCACCGTGCTCACGAGGTACGCGACAAGCGCGATCCTGAAAAAAATCAGCTCCATCATGCAATCCTTCTCACAACGACTCTATCATGTCATTTCGAGAAGCTTTCAGCGACGAGAAATCTTGTGTTCTCAAAGTTTCATAGTGCGAAGATTTCTCATCCCGGTACATCGGGATTCGAAATGACAAAGAATGACAGTTATTCAAACCTCTTCGTCTGCAGATACTCCAGATCTACAGGCGAACATTTACCAACACGAAGGTCAAAATCCGACCTCGATATCCTCGCCGGTCAGGTCCCTGATGATCTCCCATACCCGGGTTCCCTTTTCTTCCCTGATATACCGGAGGATATCGGAATCCAGAACGGATTCGAACAGAACCCTGTTTTCCGCCGACGAAGCCCCCCGGGCAATGATTCTCCCCCTGAGATCGCCCATGATACCAAGGAGCGTTCCGTACTCCGGACCATATCTCTCCTCGATCTCCTCCCTCAGCCGCCTCGCCAGTGCCGGGCTTTTCCCCCCGGTCGATACGGCCACCAGGAGATCCCCCCGGCGGAAGACTGAAGGCACGATGAAATTGCATCGGGCCGGGACATCCACAATATTCACCAGGATTCCCCTGTCACGGGCATCCTGCGAGACTTTTTCATTGACATCCTCCCGGTCGGTCGCTCCTATCACCAGGAAGGCCTCTTCCAGACACTCTTTTGTATAGTCGTTGGCAACATGCTTTATCTTGCCCGCGTCCTTCATAACGCGCAGCTCCGTTGTCAGGTCCCTGGCGACAAGGACCACCTTGGCGCCGCACTCGAGGAGACCGGCTGCCTTCCTCTCGGCAACCTCCCCTCCACCCACGACGACACACCGCTCACCGGAGATGTCAAGACATACGGGATAAAACTCCATCTGCTCCATCCTCCCAGGAAATCAGAGAGAAATGATTATCACGAAGGCCGTAAAAGTTCAAGGCGCTTGAAATATCGACAAAGGGGTGGTAGCCTGCGCAGGTACGGGGCAATCCGGTCGTTACCGTTCCTGAGACCGCGGGAGACACCCATTTCGGAATCTGTTCACGCTTCTTCACAGACGACAGGAGGCACGGTATGCCTGAGACAAAAGAGAAATGGATCGAGATAACCATCCTGACGCCACCGGAAATGACCGAGGCGCTGTCAAACTTCCTGGAAGAGATGGGAACAGGCGGCGTGTTTCAGGATCTGGCTGTAGAAGATTCCTTCAACGGTCCCACGGTGTCCGCGCAGGAAACGATCAAATCCTACCTGCCCTGGCGCCGCACCGTTAAAAAACAGAAGAATCGCATCACGGCGTATATCGACAGTCTGTCCTCCCTGTTCCCCAAGCTGGAGAAACCCCGGCTCTCCACCAGGACCATCATTGATCCCGACTGGGGTGAGCAGTGGAAGAAGTACTTCAAGCCCCTGAGGGTAAGCGACAATATCGTCATCAAGCCGACATGGGAACGGTACTCCCCCGCCGGCAGCGATATCGTCGTTGATATAGATCCCGGGATGGCCTTCGGGACGGGGCAGCATTCCTCCACTCGTATGTGCATCATGGCTATCGAGGACCTGCTGCTCAAGGACGCCTCCCGCGACGAGCGGACTGTCCTGGACGTCGGCACGGGCACGGGGATCCTTGCCATATGCGCCTCGAAGCTCGGAGCGCGCTCCGTAACAGGCATCGATATAGATCCGAAAGCGGTTGAGATAGCGGATAAAAACATCGTCATCAATGGAGTGGAAGACCGCGTCGAGATCATCAACCGCGACATCACCCTGTGCAGAGGCAGTTTCGACCTGGTCGTGGCCAACCTGATATCGGGAGTGCTCATACAGCTTCACGCACATCTGGTATCCCTGACAGAACCCGGCGGATACATCATAGCATCGGGAATCACTGAGCATGACGCGAAAGACGTGGAAAAGGCATTCTGCAACGGGGACATTACACTGCATCACACAGAGATCGAAAAGGAGTGGGTCTGCTACACCTTTAAGAAGGCGGCCCGGTAACGCGGCTCACCACCCTTGAACCACACCTTTCAGGCCCCGGAGAGAAACAATGGCCATACCGAGAATCTATCATCCCCAGACACTAGTTAGGGGAGCCGCTACCGAACTGGAGGAGGAATACTGCGCCTACCTGCGGGATGTCCTGCGCCTCAAAGAGGGGGACAACCTGACGCTCTTCGACGGGGTGGGGCATGAGCACAAAGCCGTCATCAAGGGGTTCTCCCCCCGCGCCGTTCATCTTGAGGTGATCAGCAGAGAAGATATCAGACTTCCGGAGACGGGGATAACGCTCGCCCAGTCACTCCCCAAGGGGAGCAAGATGGAGTTCATTATCCAGAAGGCCACGGAGTTGGGAGTCAGCCGGATCGTCCCCTTCATCTCCTCACGCTCCATCCCCCGGCTCTCGGGTGACCGAGCCGCAGGCAAGGCGAAGCGGTGGCGCAAGGTAGCCGTCGAGGCATCCAGGCAGTGCGGCAGAGGAGACGTCCCCGAGGTGAGCGAGATCGTATCGTTCAATGAGATGCTCCGTGCGGCGGATGGCGATACCCTCCGGATAATCCTGTGGGAGGGCGAGACAGAGAAGGGAATCAGGGAGATACTGACCGATGAACGGTACGCGGGGGCAAACGGTTTCTGCATCGTCATCGGCCCGGAAGGGGGATTTTCCTGGGAAGAGATCGAAAAGGCCCGGCAGAACGGATTCCTGTCCGTGAGCCTGGGGAGGCTGATTCTGAGAACCGAGACGGCCCCCCTCGCTGTCCTTTCCATCCTCCAGTACGAGAAGGGACTGTTCGGCACACTCCAGGAGGTGGCCACGTGATCGTTCACTACGGCGGGTTCTGGCGGAGGTTTGCGGCGATTCTGATAGATACGATCATCCTTGATCTGTTTACCGCCATCCTTGCCCTGACAGGAAACCTCATCATTCCCGTGGACGACGGCTTCACCTACGCCGTGATTATTCCCTACTATGGGATGGCCCTCCTGCTCAACGCGGCCTATTTCATCTATTTTCACGGCACCACAGGGCAGACACCGGGGAAACGGGCGCTCCGCCTCAGGGTTGTGAGAACGGACGGAGAGGCAATGACTCCGGGGATCGCCTTTCTCCGTTGGGTGGGATATATCATATCCAAGATCCCACTCTTCCTGGGGTTCATCTGGGCAGCGTTCGACAACAGGAAACAGGGGTGGCACGACAAGATAGCGGGAACCTGCGTGATCAGAACCATCAAATACCGAAGAGCAACGGACCAGGCATCACCGGATGCGCCGTCCGGGCCGGACCGGGGCCGCGCCTTCGCGTGCGGGAACTTTCCCTATGGAAACGGCGGCGGATATGACGCGCCGGAAGAAGACCGACCCGATGGCAAAAACACTTGACAAAGGAATCGGGATTGGATAAAAGCCAGACGTTCTTGAGGCATGTAGTGTGGGTCGGTAGCTCAGTCGGTAGAGCACGGGACTGAAAATCCCGGTGTCGG
>Ga0208905_1001013_pt1 | contig 14180 bp, 10 predicted proteins | sample AntAceMetag02UKS_FD_184776 | JGI IMG/M metagenome (GOLD analysis project Ga0208905, IMG submission 184776) | Saline lake microbial communities from Ace Lake, Antarctica - Antarctic Ace Lake Metagenome 02UKS (SPAdes) (version 2) | ecosystem: Environmental > Aquatic > Non-marine Saline and... | reverse complement strand
TCTGTTTTTGAAAATTGGTACGATGTCACCTCTATATTGCCCTGTGAGAGAAACATTCTCTCCAAAGGACCTGCAAATATGGTGTGATGTTTTATGTGCCCTATATACTCGGTTTGGAGATAATCCAAAGGGGTCATCAGGAGACCTGAAAAAATGGTTACGTCCTTTAGCTCTTTGTAACGTTTTGAAATAGCCGCAACGATGTCAACTGGTGTGCTTGGGCCTGCAGACATCATTATACCATCACCGGACTTGATTTGTGCCGCGGCATCTTCCACTGAAATCAATTTTCTCTTGTACTCTTCTTGCCAATTCATAATAAATCCTCCTTACTTGATTTGTGTTGCGACATCTTCCACTGGAACCAATTTTCTCTTGTACTCTTCTTGCCAATTCATAATAAATCCTCCTTTTTTTAAATGTTTATTGTTTGTCATCGTTCGTGACCTCCTAACCTTGAGATTTTCCACTACACCTTCATGATGCTCATTAAACGATGTGAACAATTCTTACCATCAGGGGATTCCTGATTTTGGGGGCGGGAAAACCTGAAATATACTGTTAATAGAAAATGCGAGCGAAGTCCGTTGCGTCGAAAGGGGATTGAGGGTACTATAAAAATATAGGGTCTTGACTAGAACAGCACTATAAATTGTGCTAAAAGTCTAGTCATGTCAATACGTAACAAGTATGTAAAAAATGCCAAGATTTCAGAGCCCATATTAAGAGAAATTCTGAAGTATTTTGTTCTGGATCTGGATGCTCATACCATCGCTCTTTTAACAAAATTAAATAGGAATACGGTGAATCGGTATTTGCTGCTGATTCGTCAACGCATCGCCGGTTTGTGCGAAGAAGAATCCCCATTTCAGGGAGAGATCGAAGTTGATGAATCCTTCTTTGGAGCAAAACGGCTCAAAGGGAAACGTGGTCGAGGTGCTGGTGGAAAAACCCCTGTATTCGGCATTCTCCAACGAAACGGTAACGTCTATACCGAAATCGTCCCCGATTGTGCCAGAAAGACCTTACAGGCCATTATAAGAGGCAGAGTGGATCCGGATAGTGTCATTCATTCAGATAGCTGGAGAGGCTATAACGGTTTGGTTGACTTGGGGTATAAAAAGCATTATCGTGTTCACCATGGAAACAACGAATTTGCCAGAGGGAAAAGTCATATTAATGGGATTGAATCCTTCTGGTCATTTGCAAAACGAAGGCTTATTAAATTCCATGGCATTCCACAATCAACCTTTTGCCTTCACCTTAAAGAATGTGAATTCCGGTTTAACAACCGTAACACCGATATCTATAAATTGTTGTTAAAGAACTTCAGAAATAAACCGCTGTTCTAGTCAAGACCTAAAGAAAATTATACGGGAGCACTTATTATTTATGAGGCGAAAGCGATTTACTACAGGACAGATTATCAGGATTCTAAAAGAGGCTGAAGTGCGCATCAAGTTTACAGAGTTATGCCGCAAGTACGGGATCTCGGAACAAATACAGTATTAAGCAAATCAGCGAAGCACAGCATTGACAAGAATCTCCCTTTCATGAGAAAGTAATAAGAAAAATGTCCTTTTAAGTCAAGTCAAATAATGGCCGTAATATATGCAGCTTTTCGACCGTTTCATTCGTCATGATGGCATTTTCAGGCATAATTCGAGCGGACATCTTCGGCGGACATAGGGGAAAAGTATGTAATCCTCTATACCAGAAAAGCCAAAGGCGGAAGCTTAACCCCCAGGAGGGTACCGAAGCCGGACTGCTTTGTAGGAGGTAAGCTTAAAAAAAGGGTGTTTTCACGATGGAGCCAAGAGCCGAAGTTTCTTGCCAGAAAGGTCGAGAAACTTAGACTGAAACGCTGGAATTGGCACAACTTACGGCATAAACGAGCCTCCGAATGGTCAGCAGAAGGCAAGCCTCTCTTTGAGATTATGAGCCTCCTTGGACACTCCAATTTGAAAATCACCCAGAGCTATTTACAATTGCTTTCTTTAGCCAATCTTTAGCCAGCCAATAAAAAAGCCACTTAGTAATAACTGCTAAGTGGCCGTTTTTTCTTCTGGAGCCGATGAGCGGACTTGAACCGCTGACCTACTGATTACGAAATTAGACCCCTAAAATTTAACTAGTCCAATAAATAAGATAACTTACCGATATTGATATAAAATCATTTAGGAACATTTAAGACAAATTTCCATTAAAAACCCGACTTTTGCTGATTTTCTTTAGCCATTCTTTAGCCAGGATAATGATTTAAACTTGCCTATCATTTAGTATGCGTCTTTAAAAAGCTTTATAATCCATCGTATGAAATTTCCCACACTTAACTCAAAATCCCCCGACCTCGCGGTCATCTCGGTTCGATTCCGAGCTCCGGCACCATATAAAAAAACAAGGGGTTGTCATGCACGGCATGGCAACCCCTTTTCTTTCATGGCTTTCCCTTATTGTAGCTATTTTCAATAGTTAAACAGTTTATGTCCCAGCTTTCTCTGATCCTCGTCCCAGCGCTTGATCAGATAATCCTTCTCGTTTTCGAATATCCGGTTGATGCTCTCAAAATACTCTTCACACTCCTTCGTCTCCATGTCGATCGTCTTGTTGACGAAGGACAGAATCCTTGAGTGATAAAAGGGGATCATCGACTCGATAATGTCCTCCCGGGGAATTACATTGTTCCGATAGGCAATGGCGAAACCGAAGAGAATCCGCGCCCAGAGATCACTCGGGTAATAGAATTCGTCTTTCGGGAAACCCTTCGCTTTGCTTACCTCTGCCAATTCCGGGTTGGGAACAATCTGTTCCCAGAGCTCTCCATATTTATCGAAACCGGACACGAAACTCTCATAGAGGGCATCGGTGTCGACGTCGATATCGGGGGGCTTCTCGTCTACACCGAGGCCGAAACCGAAGATACTGCTCGGCCAGCTCTCTTTCGTATCCTTCCAGAAATATTCAAAATCGATCATGAGATCGAAGAGTGTCATGATAACCTGGGTAAACATCGGACCCAGGTCCTTCGCCGGGTCCTTTGCCCTGTGGATCTTCGGAGACCCTAGAAAGGTCTGACACACGTTGAAACGCCGTGCGATGGCAATCGAAGACATCCAGATATCGATGCCGAAATTGGCGATCTTATCGTTCCAGAGCTTTTCCGATAGAAAGGCCCTGGCAATCCTGCCGGAAAATCCGAAATCACCGCCGATCGGCTGCCTGACCCGAAGACCAAAGAGGGTCCGCAGCATGGGATAGGCGATATGGTTGGTAATCGACCCGTCATACTTATGGCGCACGTAGATCGGCGTGACAAAATTGAAACCCCTGAAAAGGGGCTCCCCGAGATATTGAATCCACTGGGGTGTAATGCTTTTGAGGTCCGCATCGACCACCACCACGGCCTTTGCCTGAAGTTCGACGGCCGCCTCGAAAAGATTTCTGATATTATTTCCCTTCCCCTTTACCCCCTCAGGCGTGGAGATATAGATCCGGGGAACCTCCGCTGGGGTACTCATAAAGACCTCTTTCGTATTGTCGGGGGAATTATTATCGACATTGATAATCACCGCGTTCTTGTCGGGAAAATATCGACGCAGCCCCTCTGCGGCAATACTGGTAGGATAGGAAATGGAATCTGCCTCATTGTACGAAGGAATACCTACGATAATCTCTGCGCTTCTAACACGGTCGGGGTTTTCAACGTAAATGTCCATCGTCTCCCTCCTTTATTTTCAGGCGCCTTTTCCGGAACAATCTCTCACAGTATCAAAGAATTGTGAAAACAATACCATATATATACATTTTTTTCATTACGGGAATCGGGGAAGTAAATCAAATAGGGTGGTGACGGCTTAAATTATGTTGACAACGGGTTTCCAATATACGAAATTACCTCCTCGAATCTTATAATAAGGAAGTTATGGAACATCACTATGAATGTAGAAGAAAAGCAGGGCGGTACGAGAGATCTCGCCGACCGGTACCGAGAGGAAGGTAATTTCGACGAGGCGATCGAACTTTACCTGAAACTGATAGAGATGAATCCCGGTGATGATTCGCTCACCATGTCCCTTGCCTGGGCCTACAACGACAGCGGAAAAACAGAGAAGGCCATCGAGAGCCTCGAAGATCTTTTGGAAAAGGAGCTGAAAAGAAAGGTCTTTACGGGCTTCGCCTTTGATGAGCTCGTGAGAATCTACAGGGAACAGGAAAATTACGGGCGACTCGTTGACATCTGCGAATGGGCAGTGAAAGCCCAGCCGGACGATACGGCCCTCCTTAAAACGCTGGGAGATTCCTCTCTGAGGGGAGGAAAGGTCGAGCGGGCAATCGAGGTCTTCGAGATGCTGACAGGGATGGAAGCGGACTCATCTGTCCCCTTCTGCGATCTGGGAAATGCCCATATCATGGCGGGAAATTTCGATGAGGCCGAGAATGCCTACGAAAGGGCACTGTCGATCGAACCCTCGGAGGCATGTTCCTTTTACAACAGGCTGGGGGCAGGTTACAACCGGGCCGGTCAGTATGAGCGGGCGGAACGGACATTCAAAAAATCGCTTTCTCAGTGCCCTGATCAGCCCCTCTGTCACTGCGATCTGGGCGATGTCTACATAAAAATGGGCAGACTGGACGAAGCGAGGGACGCTTACAATAATGCGGCAGGAATCGACGGATCATCAGGGGGCGTCTATTATAACAGGATGGGAAAGACCCTTGCGAAAGAGGGGCTTCATCTCATGGCCATTGAGGCATTTGAGGGAGCAATCGTGGAGGATCCCCTGAATCCCTTTTACTACCTGAGTCTCGTAGAGTCATGCGCGGCAGAGGGTCTCGACGAAAAGGCACGGGAGTTTTATGAAAAGGCTCAATCGCTGAAAGTCTTTTCCTGATCGATTACCTCTTCCTTCCGGAATTGAACTGTAAAGCGAGCGAATAAAAAATAAATTTTCCCTTAATCCCGCTTATACGGGATTGCGGGGAGCTTCAAGCAACAAGTGCTTGACACAGGCGATAAGTTTGGGTAAAGCACACCTTCATATAACGAATGTGGGGATGTAGCTCAGCTGGGAGAGCGCGGCGTTCGCAATGCCGAGGTCAGGGGTTCGAGCCCCCTCATCTCCACCAATAATTACTCAAGGATTCCCCAGAAACTCTTCTCACACTCACGATACCCGGCAGAAACCGAGACGAGTGCTCATACAATACCATCTGTTGCATCTCACAAACACTCCCACGCACCGGCCCCAGACCCTACGTTCAGTAAATAACACAAAAGTTTAATTAACCTACATAACAGGAATTTATCTTTTTCAGTAAATAACGATCGAAGAGGGACAGGTATTCATCCATGGCGGAAAAATACGATGTCGTTGTCGGCATCCCTTCATACAACGAAGTCAAGACGATCGGATACGTGACAAAGACGGCGGGCGAAGGTCTGAATGATTACTTCGGCGACAGGCGGTGCATCATCGTCAATTGCGATAACAGGAGCCCCGACGGCACGAAGGAGGCCTTTCTCGGTGCCCCTGTCCCCGAAAATATAAAGAGAAAATATTTACCCACTCCCGAGGGGTTGAAGGGGAAAGGAAACAATTTCCGTAACCTCTTTCGATTCTGTGAGGACGCGGGTGCAAAGATAACCATAGTGGTCGATGCGGACCTCAGGTCCATTACCCCGCGGTGGATCAAATATCTGGGGAAACCCGTCGAAGCGGGCCATGACCTGGTAACGCCACTCTACTCACGACACCAGTTTGACGGTACCATTACCAACCATCTTTGCTATCCCCTCGTCTTTTCCTTAACGGGCGTCGATATCCGCCAGCCGATCGGCGGTGAATTTGCCTTTTCCCCGAAGCTCTGTTCTTACTGGCTCGAGCAGGACTGGGATGAAAAAGTCATGCAATACGGAATCGATGTATTCATGTCACTCTCGGCACTCTTCGGCAACTTTCGCATCTGCCAGACGGGACTGGGCAATAAAGTACACAACGCGAGTGCGCCAAAGCTGGGGACAATGTTCGAGGAGGTGGTCTATACCCTCTTTTCGCTCCTCATCGCCCACAGGTCGAAATGGGTAAGCATCTGGCTCAGGAAAGGCGAAACAACATCATGGCAGACGGGGGTCAGGGAAGTCGAGCTCTGCGGTTTACAGAAAATGAATGAGGCACAGAAACTTAACATCGATATTCTTGATCTCAAGAAAAAGTGCCGTAAAGAATATGAAACCTATCACAACCTGGTAAAACGGTACCTGAGTCCTTACGGGTACGAGAGGATTCAGGATATGTACGAAATGGATTATTTCGACGTGGATATCATGCTCTGGTCCCAGATCGTATACAACTTCCTCTATATCTTTGACGGGGCGACAGAGGAAGTGAAGATGGATCTCATCAACGCCCTAAAACCGCTCTACTTTGCCAGAAGCATTACCTTCGACTATCAGACCAGCCGATACAGTATCGATTACGCCGAGGAGGAGGTCCGCAAACAAGCGATGGCCTTTATGTCTCAGAAGCCCTATCTCCTCGGATTATACCTGGAAGAAGGGAAAAATGCCTTTTCCCCGTAACAAAAAAGAGGGGATAGTGTGATGATGCGGATCGCATCATCACACTATCCCCTCCCGTTCACGTCAGAAGCAGACTTTTTTCGATCTAATAAAATTTCTTCCCGAACATCTCCTCCGAGAGACCGATAAGGTCCGCCCATTTCATGGGACCGCCTTTATCGGGGGGAAATCCAGTACCCCATATCATTCCCACATCAATCATCCGCGGATCATCGACGATATTTCTGTCGAGGAGGTCTTTCCCCACTTCGAGCATGGCCTTAAACAGGCCCAGCTGGATTTCTTCCTCCGTTTTCTCTTTTACGTCTCTGGAATCGATAAGGGGGAGAACATCGGGATCGACACTCCCATCTTTCAGGAAGAAGCCCTTCCCCGATTTTTTCAGTCCCCATCGCCCGTCATTCACCACGGACGTGAGCGTCTTCTGTTCCACATCCATTCCCACCAGAACCTTATGGATAACATCGATGCCCACTTCGTCGGTGAGGCGGATCGGTCCCAGGGGCATACCGAAGTGTGACATGGCGCCATCCACCTTTTCGATGGGATTCCCCTCCTCCACATAGGCAATGGCATTGGTTAAATAGGGGAAGAGGAGCGCGTTCACCACAAATCCCGGATTGTCCCTACAGACAATGGGGCGCTTCCTGATGGAGGAGACGAAGTTCAGGAGATTGTCGACGGCATCCTGGCCCGTTTCCTCACCCCGGATGACTTCCACCAGCTGCATCAGCCAAACGGGGGAGAAGAAATGGAGACCTCCAAACCGCTCCGGATTCGTCACGTACCGAGACATACTGGTGATCGGAATCGAAGAGGTATTGCTGGCGATAACACAATCATCCGAGACGGCCGGACACAGTTCTTTATAGACCTGCTCCTTTACCTTGATGTCCTCAAAGACGGCCTCGATGACGATATCGACGTCCTTGAATTCATCGATATATTCGGACGTTGTGGTGATAAGATTCATAAGATCATCCACAGGAACCTTGAGGCGTTTTTTCTCAACCATACCCTCCAGGATTTTCCTTATGAATTCCTTCCCCGGTTCAAGTGCCTCGGGTATATCCTTCACAATAACGGGCACCTGCATTCGTCTCAGTATCTCAATGACGATCCCACGGCCCATAGTGCCAAATCCGAGGACAGCCGCCTTCTTGAGCGGTTTCGGTTCAAAGCCCTTCGTCATCATCGATTTTGCCTTGTCCGTCATCGTCTTGATGAAAAAGGTGTTGATACTCCCTTTCGCCTCTCGCGAAAGGGCAACCGTTACGAAGTTTTCCTTCTCCAGCTCCAATCCTTCACTGAGCGGGAGTTTGACGCCTTCCTGAATCGATTTTATTGCCAGCATCGGTCCGGGAATCTCACGTCCCTTCGTTGCCTTGAGAACCCCCTGGCGTGCCATCTCCATTATCTCATCGATCTGAGAGAAATCCTGTTCCGGCCTCTTCAGGTCGGCCGTTCCGTCGATTATCTCACCGAGAAATGATTTTGCCTCCTGGAGGAGATCGGCATCTTGAGGCAACAGCCGGTCGATAATGCCGTTTTCAAGGGCCTTGGGGGCCGGCAGCATCTTACCCCGTAAAATGAGCTCAATTGCGCCATAACCGATCAAACGGGGAAGTCTCTGCGTTCCGCCTCCGCCGGGAAAGAGGCCCACATTACATTCCGGAAGCCCTATTAACGTTGCGGCCGATTCCTGTGCTATTCGTGCCGTGCAGGCAAGGGTGAATTCCAGGCCGCCGCCAAGGCAGTGTCCGTGTATGGCTGCAAGAGAGGGAACTTTCAGCTCACTCAGTCTGTTAAAGGGATCATGGAGGTAATTGAGGACCTTCCTTACCTCCTCTTCCGATTCTACCTCGGCAATCATCTTGAGGTTGGCACCGGCAAAGAAATTGTTCGGTTTTCCGGAAATGAAGATCACTCCCGTCAACGATTCTTCCTTTTCCAGGAGCCCGACGAGTTCGTTAAATTCAATGATAGCCTTATCGGTCCACGTATTCATCGCGTCACCGACCATGTCAAAGGTTACAATGCCTATTCCGTCGTCTTTCCTAAGCTTGAATATTTCTCCAACGCTCATGATCAAAAACCCTCCTTTTTCTGATATGGCTCTTTCTATTACGATGCATTAAGGGTATTAGATGACAGGAATAGTGAAGTCAAGCAGTAATCCTCCCGCACGCTTATTATATGTCATTCTAATCCCTTGCTTTACGCTTGACATAGAGGGGGATTTCTTCTATGCTCCGTGACTGGTATTTTTCAGAGCACTCGTTTATATGGAATAGCTATTAAAAACGAATTTAGCGAAAAAGGAGGTCTTTTTCATGGGTAAACGAATTCTGTGGGTTTTGGTTTTGTTATTGTCTTTGACTCTTGTAACAGGAGTACAGGCAGCGGATAAGGTCTATGTAAACGGCATCGATGCAAATTTTCCACCCTTCGCGTATGTTGACAAGAACGGAAATCCCGATGGCTTTGACGTCAAGGCCTTGGACTGGATCGCCAATGAAATGGGATTTAAGGTAACGCATAAACCGATGGACTGGGACGGCATTATCCCAAGCCTCATGGCGAAAAAGATCGACATAATCGCTTCAGGAATGAGCATTACGGAAAAGAGGGCCGAGCAGGTCAATTTCAGTATTCCTTACTGGAAAATTGCACAGGTACTGGTTGCCAAAAAAGACTGCGGCCTCACGGTGGACCAGATCCTCGCAAAGGGCAACAAGATTGGTGTCCAGAGGGGAACATCAGAAGCCAAATGGATGAAGGATAATCTCATCAGTAAAGGCAAGGATTTCAGCCTGGTCGAATACGACTCCGCGCCACTCTCCGTTGAGGATGTGGTAAATGGTCGTATTGCGGCGGCCGCCATGGACGACGCCCCCGCAAAGGACGCCGCGAGAAAGAAACCGGTCAAAATAGTGGGTGGTTTCGGCATGGCAAGTGAGGATTTCGGATACGCCATCCGCAAGGAAGATACCGAACTGCTCAGCACAATCGATGAAGGACTGAAGCGCCTCATGGCATCTCCCTACTGGGAAGAATTAATAAAGAAATACGAGCCGTGAGAAACGGTCACACGTAATTTATAAAATTTTCTCAGAAAGGCATCGGATGTCTTACCCCGATGCCTTTCAATGTTTTATACCGTTGGAAATTGAATGATAGAAAGCCTTACAGTACTCTATGGGGCGCTGCCCTATCTTTTGCGAGGGACACTCGTCACGATTGTCTTAGTTGCAGGAGCAATGTGCCTCGGCCTCGTCGTCGGTATCAATCTTGCTGTGGGTCAGGTCTATGGCAAAAGGTGGCTGCGTAACCTTATCGGAATTTATATATGGTTTTTTCGAGGGGTGCCCCTTCTGGTACTCCTCTTCCTTTTTTATTTCGGCCTTTTTTCACTGCTTGGGATCAACCTCTCCGCCTTTACGGTAGCCATTATCGTACTGGGACTCATTACTGCCGCATACCAGTCCCAGATTTTCAGAGGAGCGATCCTATCGCTGCCGGAAGGACAGCTCAAGGCGGCACGGGCACTCGGCATGAGTGACAGGAAGGCCATAGTTTTGATCATTCTTCCTCAGGCGCTTCGGCTCTCCATACCGGGATGGTCGAATGAGTATTCCATCGTTCTCAAAGATTCCGCCGTTGCCTATGCACTCGGAGTTACGGAGATGATGGCGCGTGCTCATTTCGTCGCGTCAAGGACGTACGAACACCTGCCGCTCTATTTTTCGGCCGGTCTCATTTTTCTTATACTTACATATCTGGGGACCAAGGGGCTCCGAGTTCTGGAAGAAAAACTCAGGATTCCAGGATACTCCAGATAAGGAACAGTTTACATGGCAAATAGAAAAACAATTCTCAGAATTGAAGACATGACGAAACGATACGGATCGAAAACGGTCCTCAAAGACGCCTCCCTTTCTCTCAAGGAGGGAGAGTTGAAGATATTAATCGGCCCTTCGGGTGGGGGCAAAAGTACTCTCCTTCAGTGTGTCAACTTTCTGGTCAAACCGGACAAAGGACGTGTCTGGCTGGACGGGGAAGAGATCATACATTCCCGAAAAAAGGAGCTCTATGCCTACCGGCAGAAAGTCGGCATGATCTTCCAGGATTTCAACCTCTTCGATCACCTTACGGCACTCGAAAACGTTCAGATCGCGCTCATGAAGGTGAAAAAAAAGACCAGGGAGGACGCCCGTAGAAGAGCGGTTAATGAACTGGAACGTGTGGGGCTGGGGGATCATATCAAGAAATATCCAGCGCAGCTTTCCGGCGGCCAGAAACAGCGGGTTTCAATCGCACGGGCCCTGGCAATGGACCCGAAGGTTATGCTCCTTGACGAACCCACCTCCGCACTCGATCCTGAGCTTATATCGGAGGTCCTGGACGTTATCATAAACCTGAGAGTAAACGGCATGACCATGATCATGTCGACGCACCAGATCGGATTTGCGAGCGAACTGGCAGACGAACTCGTGTTTCTGGAGGACGGAAATATTTTGGAGGCGGGGCCGCCCATGAAAATGCTCTCTGATGCGGACTGTGCGAGAACCAGGGAATTTTGTTCAAAAATAACCGAACTCTACGGAAATTCGTTCTAATATGGAAGAACTCTTTTTTATCAGATTCGAGGTCATGCCAACCCTTCTCATGGGCCTCGTGGTGAGTATCAAGCTCATCGTACCATCCGCTTTTTTGGGCCTCTTTATAGGAATAATCATAGGGGCTCTCCGGGTCTACGGGAGCACCCTTCTGAAAAAGGTCGCCGATGGATATGTTCTGATTTTCAGGGGATTTCCCCTCGTCATTCAGCTCTTTATCTGGTACTTCGGACTCCCCCATATCGGCATTTATCTTTCCCCCATGGTTGCAGCAATTGTCGGCTTTTCGCTGTGCAGCAGCGCCTATCACTCAGAATACGTCCGGGGGGCCTTTCTGTCGGTCAAAACGGGACAGACCATGGGAGCAAAGGCTCTCGGGTTTTCAAAGATTCAGATGATACGCTTCATAACCCTTCCCCAGGCCTTTCGAAGGGCCCTTCCCGGCTGCGGAAACGAAATCATCTATCTTATCAAGTATTCATCCCTGGCCTATATGATTACCTGTATCGAGCTTACCGGCCAGGGAAAAATCATAGCATCCGAGACATTTAAGTACACCGAAATATTTATGATAATAGGAGCCATCTATCTCTTTCTGTCAACAATAGCCAGCTGGATTCTGCACCGGGTGGAAGACAGCCTTCGCCTCCCCGGCTTCGAACACTACAAAGCCTGATCACTTTTTAAGAATATGCTCGAATACACATCACTCAACCCCCAAATCATACAGGAAATCCGGGAGACACTCGGCAGCAGATGTCTGATTGTAGATCCCGAAAAAATAAGGGACTTTGAGAAAGACGCGAGCGATTTGCATCATGGAGCAGAGCTTGTCGTCGAGGCAACGTCGTCAGATCAGATAGAGGATCTTTTGCGCCTGGCAAACAGACATCGCTTTCCCGTCACTCCCCGGGGATTGGGCACCGGTGTTGCAGGCGGCGCTGTTCCCCTTTTCGGGGGCGTAGTCCTGTCGCTGGCAAAGATGAACCGCATCATTTCGATCGAAAGGGAAAACCTGACAGCCACGGTCGAACCGGGCCTTCTAAATCTGGACCTGAAAAATGCCGTTCAAAAAGAAAATCTCTTCTATCCGCCCGATCCCGCAAGCCTTGACACCTGTTCCATAGGTGGCAACGCGGCAACCAATGCCGGGGGTCCCTCCTGTGTAAAGTACGGAACGACGAAGGACTATGTGCTCGGTATCGAAGCCGTGCTCCCCTCGGGCAAAAAAATCAATGCGGGAGTCCAGACCAGAAAGGGAGTGGTGGGCTATGATCTCCTCCATCTCATTGTCGGCTCCGAAGGAACACTGGGGGTTATCACCAAACTTATCCTGAAACTCATACCCCAACCACCCGCAATAACGACAATGGTTGCCCTCTTTTCCCGACTCACCTCGGCCATGGAAGGTGTCACCAATATACTGGTTCGCGGCCATATCCCCTGCGCCATAGAATATCTGGACCGACGATGCCTTGATCTGGTCGGTGAGCTTCTCCCTTACGGTGAAAAAGAAGAGACGGGGGTCTTCCTCCTCGTCGAGACGGACGGCGCGCCCGACGTCATAGGACGGGAAATAGAGGAGATGGGAACAATATGCATGGAGTCCGGGGCTATCAACGTCATCATGGCACCCGATTCGATCAAACGGTCCAGGATGTGGGAAATACGAAGGGAGGTGGCCCTCCGGATAGAAGACTATTCCCCGGTCTACATACCCGAAGATGTGGTCGTTCCCATAGGAAAGATCGCTGAGCTTGTCGCCTGTTTTCCCGAATTCGAAAAGGATTTCGCCATGAAGATCTTCTCCTTCGGCCACGCCGGCGACGGAAACATCCATCTCAACATCACCGCCGAAAGCGAAAAGGAGAGGAAAAATGTGGAAGAAGGGGTTCGGCTCCTCCTTCGCAAGGTTATTGCCATGGGCGGAACCATATCGGGCGAGCACGGTATTGGTATCGCGAAAAAACCCTTCCTTTCGATGGAACTTTCCGCCGAGAGTATCCGCCTCCAGAAAGAGATAAAACGAATCTTCGATCCCCTCCATATCCTGAATCCGGGGAAGATCTTCGATATGGAATAGTGGGGTATGTCACCCGGTATTCCGAATATTTTCAGTCAAATCGAAGATTATATTGCTATTTAAATCAAAGTTTTGTAATTGTTATCTCATGAAGCGGGGAAACGAAAAAATCGCACATATCTACCGGGGGAAGGCACTGATTGCCGATCCGATATACCAGTATATCTGGTTTACCGTCCCCTGCGACGACACCCCTGAGAAGACCGAAAAGGATATCATCGATTCACCCTGGATGCAGAGACTGAGGAGAATTCATCAACTCCAGAGCGCTCGCTGGGTATATCCCGCGGCGGAACACACCAGGTTTCAGCATTCTCTGGGAACCATGCACATGGCGGGTGATTTCGGACGCTATCTCTATCCGAGCCTCAGTGAAGTCGTTCCCGATATCCCTTCGATAAATTTCATAGAGGAACTTCTCAGGCTGACGGGACTCCTCCACGACGTGGGGCATGGTCCCTACGGCCATTTCCTCGATGACAACTTTCTGGACCAGTACGATCTTACACACGAAATACTGGGACAGGAGATTATCGTCAAGAAACTGGGGGGGCTCATAGGAAAGATCAAACGAAGTCCCTCGGGAGAGTTCGCAAAAGGCGAAACCCTTGACCCGGGGTACATCGCCTTTCTTATCAAAAAACCGGAAGAGGGAACTGAAGAGTATCCCCAGTGGCTCATCCTCTTAAGACAGCTCTTCTCAGGGATCTACACGGTGGACAATCTCGATTATGTCCAGAGGGACGCCTACATGACGGGTTTTTCCATCGATATCATCGACATCAAGAGACTCTACTTCTATACATTCTTTACGAAAGATGGCCTCACGCTCCACCAGGCGGGAAACTCCGCCCTCGGAAGATTTCTGAACGCCAGGCTGAACCTCTATGCAAACGTC
>Ga0208905_1001012_pt1 | contig 14180 bp, 15 predicted proteins | sample AntAceMetag02UKS_FD_184776 | JGI IMG/M metagenome (GOLD analysis project Ga0208905, IMG submission 184776) | Saline lake microbial communities from Ace Lake, Antarctica - Antarctic Ace Lake Metagenome 02UKS (SPAdes) (version 2) | ecosystem: Environmental > Aquatic > Non-marine Saline and... | reverse complement strand
TGCGCCTGTGATTTCAGATTCATGAAGGCGGACCGGGGGTTCTTCTGCTTCCCGGAGGTGGATATCAACATCCCCTTCCTCCCCTCGATGCTTGCCATCGTCAGGAAGGCGATCCCCCACTACAAGCTGGAGGAGATGGTCTTCACCGGGAAGAAGGCGGGCGCGAAGGAACTGGAGGAGAGCCACGTGGTCGTCAAGGCCTGTGAGAATGCCGAGACCCTCCTCGAAGAGGCGATCGCCTTCGCGCGGACCTTTACCAAGGGGCGGTGGATATTCGGGGAGCACAAGAAGAGGCTGCACAAACATATCATCGAGATCATAGAGAAGGAAGACCCGGCCTTTATAGAGAAGCCCATGCAATGGTAACAAGAACCGTCATCGTTGTCGGGGGGGGTGCGTCCGGCATGATGGCCGCCGGCCAGGCCGCCTCTGTGGGTGCCAAGGTGCTGCTCCTGGAAAAGATGCCCCGCCCGGGGCGCAAGCTCGGGATCACGGGGAAGGGGCGGTGCAACCTCACCAACGTGGCATCGCCCGCCGAATTCATCGCGCACTTCGGGGCCACCGGGATTTTCCTCCGGCAGGCCTTTCACCGCTTTTCGAACGATGAACTGGTCGCATTTTTTGAGGGGCTGGGGGTCCCCACCGTCGTCGAGCGGGGAGGTCGGATATTCCCGTCGAGCGGACAGGCGCGTGACGTGGTCGATGCCCTGACGGGATGGATACGTACACAGGGCGTGGTTGTGCGCAACGGAGCAGTTGCGGACGGTCTCCTCATCGAAGGGGGGAGGGTGCGCGGTGTCCGTGATTCCGATGGGAAGGACCATCCCGCCGACGCTGTTATTGTCGCGACAGGGGGCGTGTCATACCCCGCGACGGGTTCGACCGGTGACGGGTACCGTCTGGCGAAGGCGGCGGGGCACTCGATCGTGCCGGTCCGCCCCGCGCTGGTTCCCCTCGAAACAAAGGGGGATGTGGCCCCGCGCCTGCAGGGTCTCAGTATGCGCAACGTGAACGTCGGCGTCCTGGTTGACGGCGCGAAGCGCGGCGAGATGTTCGGGGAGATGCTCTTCACGCATTTCGGTCTTTCCGGGCCGGTCATTCTTTCCCTGAGTGGTGAAGTGGCGGATGCCCTGAATGCTGGGGGGAGGGTGGACATTTCCATCGACCTGAAACCCGCTCTGGACGAGCGCAAACTGGATGAGAGACTCCTGCGCGATCTCGACCTCCATGGAAAACGAAAATTTGAAACGCTGCTCAAGGGCCTTCTCCCCACGAAGATGATACCCCTCTGTGTCGAACAGGTCGGCATCTCACCGGACCGAAGGGGTTACCAGATTACCGCGGGGGAGCGGGGGCGTCTGCGGGCGTGGCTTAATGATTTTCGTCTAGAGGTGGTGGGGGTTCGTCCCATCGCCGAAGCCATAGTCACCGCGGGCGGGGTCGACACGAAGGAGATCGACCCCCGGACAATGGCGTCGCGCCGTGTGGATGGACTCTATTTCGCGGGGGAGGTCATGGACGTGGACGCGGACACCGGAGGGTACAACCTTCAGGCGGCATTCTCCACCGGATGGCTCGCAGGGAGGTCGGCTGCAGAGGGGTAGGTGGTCACATCCGGTGATAAAAAGGTATACTATTGTACCGGCATTGTTTCCTCAGGGGGAGGAGCCTCAACAGCTTCCGTTACCTTGAATTTCCCCTTTTTGATCCTCTCCACAATTTCCTCTATGGTGATTTCACTGTCTTCGAATTTCACGCCGACTGTGGATGCCGCGGAATTCAAGTTGAAGGCGGTGACGCCATCCGTCTTTTTCAGGATAGAACTTATCCTGGCCTCGCCTGATCAGTCCCAGCAACCGGAGACCTTCAGGTCATAGGTCTTCTCGGCGGCAATGGATGCCTGAGAAAGGGCAACGAGCAGGGCGCACAGGAAAAGAACGGCGATAATTTTCTTTGTAATCATCAGTTACAGGTCCTCAACGTTCCTGAGTATTTTTAATCTTCCTGTGTTGATCATATCTTTTTTGATCCCCTCCAGCCACGCGAGTAAATAGTTGTCTCCCTTAAGTTTGAGGAGGGAATCTCTCGTCGAATCTTTCTTTGCCGTCCATTCTTTTTCGTCCAGCACACCCTCTTCTTTGAGCTTGATAACGATATAGCTTTCATCGTCGAAGAATACCCTGTCCGGATAAGGGTTTTCCTCGGACATCTCAAGGAGAGCCGCTTCCATGTCAGGGGAGGAACCGATCTGGGGTATCTCCGAGCCTGGCAGAAATAGACCGGTTTCCGATACCTTCAGACCTTCTTTTCTTGAGAGCTTGGTCATATCGGCTCCATCCTTCAAAAGGGCGAGAATATCTTCGGCCTTCTTTTGAGCTGCCTGTGTGGCGCTGCTCTGAGCATAGATTTCTTTGACCTGTTTCAAAACCTCCTGGAGCTCGGGTGTGTAGGAAGGCTTGAGCGAGGCAAGTCTGAAAACGTAGTAGTTTCCCTTGCTGTCGGAAAAGACGCGTCCCAGATCGCCCTCCTGCAGATTGAACACATATTTTTCCAGATCCTGAATGCCGGCAAGTTCGCCGGTGAGGGGGATGTTGCGGAAGAGTTTTGAGGTCGCTAAGTCGAGCCCCTGCCCTTTGGCGTATTCTGCAAAGTTTTCCTCCTGATAGATGGTGTCGTGCGACAGTGTCGCTTGTTTGAAGGCCGTATCCATACCCTTGATCGATTTCAGTTTGGAAACAATCTCTTCCCTTGCCTCCGACAGGGGCTTTGTCTTTCCGTCATCCATGAACTCGTCTTCATGGTAATCGTAGTATTCCTGTACTTCCTCATCTGATATATTCGGAGCCTCGGTAAAGGATTCTCCTTTGAAGACGATGTATTCGATAATTGCCATTTGGGGTACCCGGAACCATTCACTGTGTTCTTTGAGGTATGCTTCAAGGACCTCTTCGGAAGGTTCTCCTTTAACCTTGACGGTGCCGACGGTTATCTTTATGAAGTTTACATTGACCTTTCTGTTCTGCAGCCGGTAGATCTCATACACTTCCTGCTCGGATACCTTTGCCGACTCCTTGATAAGCCGCTCCACCTTCCCTATCTTGAGGGTTTTTTTCTGAAGGGTCTCAAAGTTCTCCGGTGTCATCCTCTGGTACCGGAGGGCACGTTGGTATAGATCATTATCGAAACCCCCGTTTCTCTGGAAGGCCGGAGAGGAAGAGATAGATGTCTTGAGCTCGTCGTCGCTTACATCCAGCTTCAGCTCATCCGCCTTCAACAGGAGGATCGCCTGGCTGATGATGTTGTCAAGTGCCTGCTGCTTCGGGTTGATTTGTTTGATAAGATCATCGGTGAGATGATCGCCGTATCGCTGGCGGTAGAAATCAAGCAGGTTCTGGTACTCATTTCTAAATTCCGCGTACACGATCCGTGATCCATCTATCATGGCGATGGTTTCAGTCTGTTGTCTCCCCCGCATGGATCCGAAGTAGAAGACGAAGACGATGATGATAATACCCAGCACAACCTTCATGAGCCAGTTTCTGGCATGTTTCCGCATCAGTTGGAGCATATGTTCACTCTCTACCTTTCAAATTTAGTGAGTTGCATTAGTAGTATAGTACTATTCAAAATGCAATAATTTTCTGTAGAATAAGAGAGGGCATTCGAGATTTGGGATATGGGGGATATGTTTCCCCTTTCGGCAGTCATAGTTTTCCTGGATAATTCGGCGGGGTCGCGGGCGGTTGGAATATGGTTGCCTTCGTAAGGCAGATAGCATGGGTTTTCGCCGCCCAAGATTCTGTTTTTTCGGGAGGTTGTTTTTATTTGATTAGGGTATTGAAATACTGTATAAATAACGGTCAACCATGACGAACGGGAGGGTGAAGACTTGCTATTTGACTACATTCTGGGGGTAATATCGAACGATTTGGCTATCGACCTGGGGACGGCGAACACCTTGGTGTACGTGAAGGGGAAGGGGATTGTTCTGAATGAGCCCTCCGTTGTTGCCGTGCATCGGAACTCGAGGGGAATAAAAAAGGTTCTCGCCGTAGGGACAGATGCAAAGATGATGCTGGGGAAGACCCCGGGAAACATCATGGCCATACGACCCATGAAGGACGGAGTGATCGCCGATTTCGAGATTACAGAGGCCATGTTGCGCCACTTCATACTCCGTGTCCATAACAGGAGGACCTTTGTTCGCCCGCGGATCATCATATCTATTCCTTCAGGCATTACCCCGGTTGAAAGAAGAGCGGTCAAGGAGACGGCTGAGTCTGCTGGGGCACGGGAGGTCTATCTTATTGAAGAACCCATGGCAGCGGCAATAGGGGCCGGCCTTCCTATAACGGAGCCCGTAAGCTCCATGGTTGTTGATATAGGTGGAGGCACGACGGAAGTTGCCGTTATTTCCATGGCAGGTATTGTCTATTCAAAATCCGTCAGGGTCGCGGGTGATAAGATAGATGACGCTATCATACAGTACATGAAGAGAAAGTACAGTCTCCTCATAGGCGAAAGGTCCGGGGAGATGATAAAGACCACTATCGGGTGCGCGTATCCGGAAAACGAACTGAGAACGGTGGATGTCAAGGGTCGGGATATTATATCGGGTATCCCCAAGATTATTGAAATAAATTCCGAAGAAGTGACGGAGGCGATGTCGGAACCGATCAGTGTCATAATCGATGCTGTAAGAGATGCCCTGGAGAATGCCCCGCCGGAACTGGCGGCCGATATTGTCGACAGGGGCATCGTATTGGCTGGTGGCGGAGCCCTCCTGACAAACTTGGATATGCTCCTCAGGGAAGAAACCGGATTACCCATAACGATAGCGGATGATCCTCTGTCAGCGGTGGCCAGGGGTGCCGGCAGGGCTCTGGATGAGCTGGATATATTGAAAGAGGTAACCGTTCAGCTATAGCATCAGCTATAGCCATCGGCCCTACGGATTATATCTTTTTCCTCCGGGAATCCCCGCCTTCTGTGTGCTGGCGGTTTCCAGTCGTGTCGTTGTGCGGTGTCAGCGCACAAGAGGGTAAGAAATGGCGCCCCCCAAAAGATCGTACACTGTTATCACAGCCCTTATCCTTGTCGCTGTTTTCTTTGTAAGCTTTTCCCTCTATTTCAAATTACCTGAAAAAACGGGTTTCTTCACGAAGATTGTCCTGGAGACGTCGGTATCCCTGGGGAATTTCGTAAATGCAGCGTTCAGCTCTATCGATCGGGGGTGGGAAAGGTATGTCCTGCTGGTGGAACGGGAACGCGAAATCAAAAAGCTGGAGGATGAGATCGCGCCTTTGAAGCGGGAGGTTAATGATTGCCGCGAGATGTCCCTCGAATGTGTGAGGTTGAGGAAACTGATGGGGGTGAGGGATATCATCACGTTTCCCGCCATTGCCGCCAGAGTGGTGGAAAAAAACAGACTCTCCGTGTTCAGGACGGTGTTGATCGATAAGGGAACGACCGATGGGGTAGAGATCGGATTCCCGGTGGTGGCTACCCGGGGAGTGGCGGGGAGGGTGATAGAGGTTTCGTGGAACGTGTCCAAGGTACTCCTCCTTGTGGATTATAACAGCAATATCGACGCTTTTATCCAGAGGACTCGGTACCAAGGGGTGCTTCAGGGGCGTGACAGGGCCGGGTGTGAGCTGAAATATGTTCAGCGTTCCGCAGATGTCAGGGTGGGGGATGTCGTGATATCATCAGGCCTTGCCGGTGTCTTTCCCAAGGGGCTGCTTCTGGGAACGGTCGCCGCGATCGATAAAACGGAGACGGATCTGTTCCAGGGGATCCGTGTATACCCCTCCACTGACATCACGAGACTGGAAGAGGTCTTGGTCATTGTGAAAAAAGCGGAGGACCGATGATATATTATCTTATCCTGCCGGTTTTTTCCCTTCTCCTGTTGACACTCCAGATCGGCGTTTTCGACGTCCTTTTCTTCGGGAAGATTGCCCCGGAGATATCGCTGATACTGGTTGTGTATGCCGGCTTTTTCATGAATATCATGAGGGGGGGGGTATTATCCGTTCTCCTCGGGTTTTGCATGGACAGTATAACCGGTGTGGAACCGGGTTTCTTTCTGCTCAGTTACACTCTGCTGTTCCTGATCTGTAAGGTGGTCGCGTCCAATATATATGTCAGGGGAAAGATCTTTTCCCTGTGTTTTACGTTTGTATGCGCCCTCTTTGAAAAGCTGCTGATAGTGTTGATGTATAAGGTGTTGTACGGTATGAATGTGTTGAGTGATATAATGACCGTTTCGTTCATGCAGGCCGTCATAACCGCCCTGTTCACACCTGCCTTTTTTGCCTTGTTCCTTCGCCTTGAGGGTTTGTTGAATGCTTGGGAATCGAAATTACCTGATCGGCTATGATCCTGGAGAATCCAGGAATAAGATTCGTGTCTTTAAATGGCTTGTCTCATGTGCCTTTCTCCTCCTGATTTTCAGGCTGGGGAACCTCCAGGTTTTCAGGGGGGACGAACTGAGGCAGCGGTCTGAAGACAACCGAATCCGCGTCCAGGAGATCAAACCCCTGAGGGGTTTGATCATGGATGCCTATGGGGAAATCCTGGTAGACAATCAGCCCTCTTTCGATATATCCATTATCCCGGAGATTGCAAAGGACGTTGAATTGGTTAAAGATAAGCTGGCAGATCTCTGTAATTGGGAGGAGGGGACCCTTTTATTTGAAACGGCTTCTCAGCCATCCGGGAAGCTGTTTGTCCCCGTCAGGGTTGCCAAGAATATCGGGAGGTATGAGTTGGCGGCGGTGGCGACCAATTTGCTGGACTTGCCAGGCGTGGTTGTCGATGTTGTGCCGGTGAGGGAATATACATATGGGAAGATGATGGCTCACATTCTCGGATATGTGGGGGAGATAAGCGCTTTCGAAATGGAAGGAGATGTCTTTGCTTCATACCGGGCAGGCGACATAATCGGGAAGTACGGGATTGAAAAATATCTGAAAGGGCCTCTCAGGGGTAAAAGCGGCGGGCAGCAGGTGGAGGTGGATGCGGCCGGAAGAAGACTGGACGTTCTGGGAAAGATCAGTTCTGTTCCCGGTCATAATGTTGTCCTTAATATTGATGCCGATCTTCAGAAAATTTGTTGGGATGCCTTCCGGGAGCAAGCCGGGACGGCCGTAGTTATGGATCCGCGTACCGGTTCGGTTATGGCAATGGTAAGCAGACCATCCTTCGATCCGAATCTTTTTAATCGTGGAATCTCCGGGGAGGACTGGAAGAAATTGACGACGAATCCCTTGTGTCCCTTGCAAAACAGGGCCATATCAGGACAGTATCCCCCCGGCTCTACCTATAAACTGATTATCGCGGCCGCGGCGCTTGAAGAAGGTCTGATAACGGAGAACACCAAAATATTGTGTGACGGTACACACCAGATGGGCAATCGAACCTTCAGGTGCTGGAAGAAAGAAGGCCATGGGACCGTGGACCTGCATCGTGCCATCGTGGAATCCTGCGATGTCTATTTTTATAACCTGGGGGAGATGCTTGGTGTTGAGAGGATCGCAGAGTATTCCAGGAAGTTTGGTCTTGGATCCAAAACAGGGATATCTCTTCCGGGAGAGAAGGCTGGTCTGGTTCCCACGAGGGAATGGAAACTGAAAAGATTCAGAGAGCCCTGGCAGCGGGGTGAGACCACTTCGCTCTCCATAGGGCAAGGGTTTGCTCTCGTCACGCCTCTCCAACTGCTCAGGGCGTATTGCGCGGTAGCGAACGGGGGCATCCTCTATAAACCGCACCTCATCAAGAAGATTGAAACGGCGGAGGGGAAAACGGTCGGGGAATTCTCACCCGAACCTGAAAGCACGATTCCCATCAGCAAGGAAAACATCGATATCTTGAACTATGCCCTGTGGGGGGCGGTGAATGAACCCCATGGCACGGGCTGGGCACTGAAGAGAGCCGAAAAGGATGTGTGCGGAAAAACAGGCACCGCACAGGTCGTGAGTCTTCCGGAGGATGAGGAGGAGCAGAAGGATGAGATACAGTATCGATTCAGAGACCACGCCCTCTTTGTTTGCTTTGCGCCGTACAGGGACCCCGAGGTTGCCGTGGTGGTGGTTGTGGAACATGGAGGACACGGCGGGTCGGTGGCCGCCCCCATCGCGCGCAGGATCGTTGACGGGTACTTCGACCTTGGGCAGGAGAGGCATATAAGATGAAGTTCGATCGCAGATTGCTGATCAATTTTGACTGGGTCTTCCTGGGGGTGATACTCCTGATAAGTGCCATAGGGATTCTGAATATCTACAGTGCCAGTCATAATATGTACATGAGAGGAGAACCTTTCTATACAAAACAGATATACTGGCTTCTGGTTGGACTTGTCCTGATGATCATCACCTTCAGCGTCGACTACCACACCATCATACGGTACGCCTATCTGATCTACCTGATTTCCATCGCGTTTCTTTTTATGGTTTCCCTTTACGGAGATATTACCCACGGTTCACAGAGATGGCTGGTTCTGTGGGGATTTTCCTTCCAGCCCTCGGAGCTGATGAAGCTGGTATTGATCATTGTATTGGCGAGGTATTTCAGCGATAACGCACAAGGGGGATACCATCTTGGAAACATTTTGATTCTTCTTGCCATTGTGGGGGTGCCCTTTTATATGATAGCACGACAACCGGACCTGGGCACCGCCATGTTTCTGATGATTCTGTTCTTTTCCTTCGTGGTTTTTGTGGGGGTCGGCTGGAAGCTCCTGGTGTCTTTTATCGCGGGGGGTATGACATTGACCCCGCTATGCTGGTTTATCCTTAAGGATTACCAGAAAGAGCGGATCCTTACCTTTTTGAACCCCGAGCGTGATCCCCTCGGCACGGGCTACCACATCATACAATCCATCATCGCCGTCGGTTCGGGAAATATCTGGGGAAAGGGATTTCTCAAGGGGACGCAGACACAACTGAAGTTTCTCCCCGAACAGCAGACGGACTTTGCCTTTTCCGTTTTTGCCGAGGAATGGGGATTTGTGGGAGCACTTGCCCTGATATTTATATTTTTTGTATTGATACTGCTCGGCCTGAAAATCGCGCGGGATTCCAGGGATCTACCGGGGGCCTTGCTTGCTTTTGGGGTGACTATGTTTGTTTTCTGGGGTATATTTATAAATATCGGCATGGTCCTGGGCATATTCCCCGTTGTGGGGATACCCCTTCCCTTCTTCAGCTATGGAGGCTCTTCGATGGTTGTCCTGATGATGGGGGCAGGCCTGCTGATGAATGTGAGTATGAGGAGGTTTATTCTTCAGTCCTGACGGTTTGGTGTGTTTGCCGTGCTTGTTGTGCAGACCCTGGCGCCCGCGTAAATGACTCGCACGAAGAATAAAACAGGGTAAAGAAAGGAAGCGCTGGATGGTGGATAAAACAGATAATGAAAGCAACACCTTATGGGACAAGCTTTCTGAGAGGAGAATGCGGATGATGAGCAGAAGAGAAGACAAGGGTGAGGATATAAAGGCCTTTTTAGGCAAGGGTGCGGAGTTCAACGGGAAGCTTGTCCTCAATGGTTCGGTACGGATCGATGGCGAGTTCAGGGGAGAGGCGCTGGGGAACGGGACGTTGATTATAGGAGAAGGTGCCCATGCCGAAGCGGATATCGCGGTTGACAGCATCATAATCTCCGGCGAGGTGAGGGGTAACTTAAACATAAAGAAAAGAACGGAGATTTCCCCAACCGGCAGACTGGTGGGCAACGTAAAAACAGCGCTTCTTGTGGTGAAAGAAGGGGCGATTATCGATGGCGCGTGCCAGATGTCAGACGATGATACGGGTGAAGACTTGGGGAATGAAACAGCAGAATAAAGAAGCCTATCTTATCGAAAAACATCATAAAATACGAAGTTCACCCCCATAGATACAGGCCACGGGATTAGAATATGACCGCCGGTCAAAAAAAAACTTGACAAGGTCCTGGAGTTATGGTTAGTACTCTCCGGCCTTTAGCATATAGCGGATATCTAAGCATGGCGTGCTTTGGCAAATGCCGAGGGCGGAGGATAGATGATGCTGGTAGTTTTTAAAATACATACTTAACTCATAGGGATGGTGAGCAGTAATGGTCGAAGTAAATTCTACAGTTTGGATCCAAATGGCCAACTTCCTCGTGTTGATTCTTATACTCAACTTTCTCCTTTTTAGACCTGTCTTAAAAATCATCGAAAAAAGAAATAAGAAGATTGAGGAATCGCAGGAAGAGGTAACCTCTCTCGACGAGACGATCGAGCGCAAGATAGTCCAGTACGAAGAGAAAATACGCCAGGCGAGGGCAGAGGCATCGGTTCAGAGGGATGCGGTCAAGGAAGAGGGCACGGAACAAAGCAAAGAGATAATCGGCACGGTACGGGATGAGATCTCGAAGAAGCTGGAAGGCTTTAAAACCCAGTTGCAGAAGGAAACAGACGCGGCAAGGGTTTCCCTTCGGGAACAGACAGAGATGATAGCTGCTGAGATTTCTGAAAAGGTGCTGGGAAGGGGTGTCCAATGAAACGACTTCTTTTTACTGTTTTGGTTTTTACCCTGGTCCCCGCGTTCGCTTATGCATCGGGTGGCGGAGAAGGGGCCGAAGGTACTATGACCAACCTGTTCTGGAGGGTTCTCAACTTTACCATACTGGCTGCCGTTCTTTACAAATTTACAGCCAAGGCGATCGTGAATTTCTTCGTCGGTGACCGCGCATCCATCAAGAATTCTCTGGACGAGGCGGTGGCTGCCAAAGAGGAAGCCCAGAAAAAACTGGCGGCCCATTCTGCCAGACTGGACAAGGCCACGGCGGAAATAGAGGGCATCGCCGATATGATCAAGGCGCAGGGCCTTGCGGAAAAAGAGAAGATTATAGAAGAGGCGAAGCGAACCGCCGAGAAGATGAAAGAAGACTCGGAGGCCAGAGTTGACCAGGAGTTCAAAAGGGCTCTTCATCAGCTCAGGCAGGAAGCCACTGAGCTTTCCGTCACAATGGCCGAGGAGATTCTCGAAAAGAATATCGAAGCAAAAGACCACGAGGGCATGGTCAACGATTTCTTAGATAGGATGGTGAGCCGAAATTGATTGGAAGCGAAATTGCGAAGAGGTATGCCAGGGCGCTGTTTGAGATAGCGCGAGAGGAAGATGCGATAGAGGCCATATACGGCGAGCTTAAGGGCTTCTTGTCCCTGTTGGAGCAGAGCGAAGATTTGGCAGAATTCTTTGCCAATCCCGTATTCGATAGTTCCGACAAGGCGGTCGTTATGGGAGACATCCTGGAGAAGGTTAAGGCGTCTGTCACTACATCGAATTTTCTGAAGCTGTTGGTGGAGAAGAGAAGGATAGATGCTCTTGGGCAGATTGAAGAGTGCTATCGAAGATACATGGATGATGTCTTGAGCAAAGTACGGGTTGACGTAAAAACGGCATTCCCGTTGTCAAGCGAGCTGTCCGCGAGGATCAAGGAACAGATGGAAGGTCTGACCGGAAAGAATATTGAGATGGTTGTTGACGAAGATCCATCACTGCTGGGTGGTGTCGTTATAGGGGTGGGAGATACCCTGTACGATGGCAGCGTTCGAGCTCAACTGAACAGCATAAGGGAACTCATAAAGGAGGATATGTAAGGGATGGATGCAATCAGGGCAGAGGAAATAACACAGGTAATTTCCAAGCAGATCAAGGATTATGAGAAAAAACTGGATGTCAGTGAAATAGGAACAGTCCTCTCGGTCGGTGACGGTATTGCCAGGGTGTACGGTGTGGAAAATGCCATGGCCATGGAGCTCCTCGAGTTCCCCGGCGGCATATTGGGAATGGTGCTCAACCTTGAGAGGGACAACGTCGGTGTAGCCATCCTGGGTTCGGATATGCATATCAAGGAAGGTGATGTGGTTAAGAGGACGGGCAAGATCGCGCAGATCCCGGTGGGCGAGGCCCTTCTCGGACGCGTTATCGATGCCACAGGGGTGCCCCTGGATGGAAAGGGCCCCATAGAGACGGATACCTACAGCAGGATCGAGGTAGTCGCGCCCGGTGTGATCAAGAGGCAGCCGGTCAACCAGCCGGTCTACACGGGGCTGAAATCCGTCGATGCCATGACGCCCATCGGAAGAGGGCAGCGTGAACTGATCATCGGAGACCGCCAGATAGGCAAAACGGCGATCTGTATCGATGCCATCATCAGACAGAAGACCACCGGTATCAAATGTATCTATGTTGCGATCGGACAGAAGAAATCAACCGTTGCACAGGTAGTCGAGGCGCTGAGAAAGCATGATGCCATGGATTACACCTGTGTCGTTTCGGCCTGTGCCAGCGATCCTGGAACACTCCAGTACATAGCCGCGTTCGCGGGGTGCAGCATCGGCGAATACTTCAGGGACAGAGGTCAGGACGCTCTGATCATCTACGACGATCTCTCCAAACAGGCCGTGGCCTACCGGCAGATATCGCTCCTCCTGAGAAGGCCTCCGGGACGTGAAGCGTATCCCGGTGACATCTTCTATAACCACTCACGCCTGCTCGAAAGGGCTGCACGGGTGAGCGAAGATCTCGGGAGCGGATCCCTTACGGCACTGCCAATCATTGAAACGCAGGCTGGGGACGTTTCCGCGTTTATTCCCACGAACGTTATCTCCATTACCGACGGTCAGGTTTTCCTTGAGCCGGATCTGTTCTATGCGGGCGTGAGGCCCGCCATCAATGTCGGTATCTCCGTCTCGAGGGTCGGCGGTGCGGCGCAGGTGAAGGCGATGAAGCAGGTCGCCGGTACCCTGAAACTCGATCTGGCACAGTACCGTGAGCTGGCCTCCTTCGCGCAGTTTGGGAGTGATCTCGACAAGGCGACCCAGGCGCAGCTTGAGCGAGGGGTTAGACTTGTTGAGATCCTGAAACAGCCCCAGTTCCAGCCGATGTCGCTGGCTCAGGAAGTGGTGGTGCTGTACGCGGGCGTCAGAGGGTTTGTCGACAAGTATCCTCTGGAGAAGATCAAGGAATATGAAAAACAGCTCCTGGGCTTTTTGGAAAGCAAATATGCGGATGTCATGAAAGAGATTAATGAGAAGCAGGAACTCAACCCGGAACTGGACAAAAAGATAAAGGACGTCTTGACGGAGTTTGATTCCGTGTTTGCCTCCGAATAGGGAAACAGGTATCCGGATAACGATCCGGACAGCGTATAGGGGAGTAATTTTTAATGGGCGCATCGTTAAAGGAAATCAAGAGACAGTCTGTAGCCGTCGATAAAACCAGACAGATCACCAGGGCTATGAACATGGTGGCGGCGTCGAAACTGAAGGCGGCCCAAGTGAAGATGGAGAATTTCAGGCCGTATGCGGGCAAGCTGATGGAGGTATTCAGCAGTCTGTCCGGGAGAGTCGTATCTACCACGAATCCCCTGCTTGCCGTGCGTGATTCCGGCAGGATCCGGGTGATCGTGATGACGTCGGACAGGGGCCTGTGCGGTGGATTTAATACGAACGTGATCAAGGAAGTTGAGAAGTTTGTAAAGGGAAAAAAGGCTGAAGGGAAGGACGTCTCGCTGATCGCCGTCGGCAAAAAGGGAAGGGATTCTTTCAGAAAGAAGGCAACGATAACCAGCCAGCATGTAGAAGAGTTGAGCCGTTTTGATATCAGCCTGGCCACGCGCATTGCGGGAGAGGCGATCCCTCCCTTTATCGCTGGAGAATACGATGAGCTGTATCTCTGTTACAATGAATTCCGCACTGTCGCCTCGCAGAGACCCGTCATGGTCCGTCTGCTCCCCGCAGCCTCTGTCGATTCGGCTGAAGAGGATCAGGAGCTTGAGTCTCCCGCTGATTATGTCTACGAACCCTCCGAGGAAGAGCTCCTGGCCCATATCGTCCCCATGTATTTGAGGGTACTGATTTATAAGGGACTGCTGGAAACATCGGCAGGCGAGCACGGTGCCAGGATGGTCTCTATGGATAACGCGACGAGCAATTGTGAAGAGATGATACAGAGCCTCACGCAGAAGTTTAACAGTGCGCGGCAGGCGGCCATCACCGCGGAACTGATGGATATTGTAGGTGGTACAGAGGCACTGTCGGCAAAGGGGTAGCCGTATACAGAAGGATAAAATAGTGAAGGAGATGGGAATGAATACAGGAAGGATTGTGCAGGTAATTGGTCCCGTAATCGATGTGGAGTTCGAAGAGG
>Ga0208905_1001011_pt1 | contig 14188 bp, 5 predicted proteins | sample AntAceMetag02UKS_FD_184776 | JGI IMG/M metagenome (GOLD analysis project Ga0208905, IMG submission 184776) | Saline lake microbial communities from Ace Lake, Antarctica - Antarctic Ace Lake Metagenome 02UKS (SPAdes) (version 2) | ecosystem: Environmental > Aquatic > Non-marine Saline and Alkaline... | reverse complement strand
CACGTGCCGAGGCGCAGCCGAGACTGCGACCAAAGGGAGCCCCGAAGGGGCAAGCACGAAGTGCGCAGCCATTAGAAAAGAATGCTAAGGGAACCATAATACGATATACGATGTACGAAGTACGATCGACGAGATACGCTGTACGAAATACGAATAACAAACCGCGGATTATTGAAAAACCGGCTTATTGACGGATACTGATTAAACGGATTAACAACACGGTGCCCTGAAAGCAATTGCAGGAGGTTATCATAACAATTGAGCATATTTTTAATCCGTATAATCCGTTTAATCCGTGGTTCCGTTTTTAATTCTTTTTTTAACGAATCACGAACGGCGCTTCACGAGATACGAATATGGGATCAGAGATGAAAAAGGTGATGACTGGGGTGCTGCTTGCGGCATCGGTGCTGGCGCTTTCATCGGGGGCTGTTTTCGCACAGCTCGCGGGTACGGACTGGCCGATGTTCCAGCGCGACGTTAAGCACACCGGCCTGTCGTCATCACCGGGGCCGACCACGGGACAGCTATCGTGGAGCTATGTTACGGACGGCTACATCAACTCGTCCGTCTCGATAGGGGCGGACGGCGAGATTTACGTCAACACAAACGACGTGAGCTTCTACTGCCTGGAATCGGCCGGCTCACTTTCGTGGTCGTACAGGGCGGGCACGGGCGTGCAGGGAGGGCCGTCATCGCCCGCTATCGACACGTCGGGGACGGTTTATTTCGGGGCCGTTCAGGGCACCCCGCTGTACATCTACGGGATCAACTCCAACGGCACCGTTAAATGGACCTACCCGCCCGCCGACCCAATAAACTCGTCGCCAAGCATAAGTGACGACGGCGTAATTTACCTCGGATCGGCGGACAAGCGCCTCTACGCCATCAACTCGACGGGAACCATCAAGTGGACGTACTTTGCCGCAAACATTATTGATTCTTCTCCCGCTATCGGCGACGGGGGGCGCGTCTACGTCGGCTCGGACGACAACGCCCTTTACGCCATAACTTCCGGCGGCGCCCTGGATTGGTCGTACAACAGCGGAAATTCCGTGGTATCGGCCCCGGCTATCGGGAGCGGCGAGAGGTTATACTTCGGGTCTTCGGACTATAACCTCTACGCCCTGGAATCTTCAGGCTCGTTTATCTGGAGCTACGTCACCGGCTCAGCCATGCAATCCTCGCCGGCTGTCGCCTCCGGCGGCCGCCTGTACACTGGCTCGCTGGACAGCAACTTTTACGCTGTTAACTCCGACGGCACGCTTTACTGGTCGTACGCGGCGGGCGGGGGCATATTTTCATCGGCAGCCCTGGGCAGCACGGGGGAGGTCTACTTCGGCTCGAGGGACAGCAGGGTTTACTGCCTGGACGGCGCCGGCGCTTTCAGATGGAGCTATATCACGGGTGATTTCGTGGACTCCTCCCCGGTAATCGGAAACGGCGGGAAAATCTATGTCGGCTCGGACGACAACGTCATTTACGCCATAAGCGGCGACGTCGCCACGCCGACGAGCACGCCCACGGGCCCTTCGCCGACGCCCACCATCACGAGCACACCAACACAGACACCAACACCAACACAGACTCCCACACAGACTCCCACACCGGGCGCTCACTGGCCGATGTTCCAACATGACGCGGAGCATACGGGAAGGGCTCCTTATCCCGGCTCCCTGACGTCTGTTCTCGGGTGGAGCTATGTGACCGGTGGTGATGTCGGCTCATCCCCCTCTATAGGCATCGATGGTGAGATGTACGTCAGCTCAACCGGCGGAAATTTCTTCTGCCTCAACTCGTCAGGAGCACTCAAGTGGTCCTACGCGGCCGGGGCTATTGGATCCTCACCGGCCCTTGATACTGCGGGAGACATCTATTTTGGCGCTACCGCCGGATATATCTGGAGTCTTGATTCTACCGGGTCTTTTAGATGGAGTTTTAAAACCCAATCCAATGAAAATGTTGTATCGCCACCCGCCATCGGTGGGAGCGGTATTGTCTACATCGGTTCACCGGATAATGCCCTTTATGCAATTAATTCGACCGGATCCTTCGTGTGGAGTTACAATACGGGAGACGTCATTTCGACATCATCTCCCGCAATCAGCAGGTTGGGGGATATGGATGGTACGGTCTATATCGGCTCGTTTGATACCAGGCTGTATGCCATAGAATCCGATGGTTCTTTTTCCTGGTCGTATGATACCGGGGGGGCGTTACCTTCGTCAGCAGCAATTGCCGAAGGAGGAGTGGTATATGCCTGTTCGTACGACCCAGGTATTCTGTACGCACTGGAATCGACCGGTTCCCTCACCTGGAGCTATGCTTTCGGGGCCGGGGGCGAGGTAAAGTCGTCACCGGCTATAGCCTCCGACGGCCACATCTACGTCGGCTCACAGAACTACAACCTTTATGCAATAAATTCCAGCGGCTCACTTTCCTGGTCATACGCGACAGGGAATTTCATTTTTTCATCCCCGGCAATAAGCGGCACCGGCATTATTTATTTTGGCTCTAAGGATAACGAGGTATATTGCCTGGACCCCGCCGGTTCATTCCTTTGGAGTTATGACACGAGTGGTGACGTGGACTCATCGCCGGCTCTCGGGAACGACGGGACGATCTACGTCGGCTCGGACGACGACATCATTTACGCCATAAGCGGCGACGTCGCCACGCCGACGGGCACGCCCACGGGGCCTTCCCCGACGCCCACCATCACGCCGACGGTCACGCATACCCCCACGATAACGAACACTCCCACGCCCACGGAGACGGCAACGCCGACGAGCACGCCGACGAGCACACCAACATCAACACCGACGTCCACACCGACATTCACGCCGACATCCACGCCCACGCCCACGGAGACGCCGACAATCACGCCGACAGCGACGGCAACGCAGACTCCGACGATCACGCCCACGCCCATGCCCTGGCAGATGTTCCGCCGCGACGCGGGTCACTCGGCGTTCAGCGCCTATACCGCTTTCGATGAAGGTGTTCTCGCCTGGAGCTACGTAACAGGGGGCGCGGTCGAATCCTCTCCGGCCATAGAATACAGCGGGCGGATCTACGCCGGGTCGTCGGATAACAGGCTTTACGCCCTCACATCGACGGGCTCCCTCTCCTGGAGCTACGAGATAGGGTATGCGGTCAACTCATCGCCCGCGATCGACCCCGGAGGAACGGTCTACGTGGGGTCCGAAAACGTCGGCGGCTATTTCCATGCCTTTTCCTCCGATGGCTCGCTCCTGTGGAGCTACGCGATGGGGGGCGGGGTGTACTCGTCTCCCTCCATGGACCCCGGCGGCAGGCTGTACGTCGGCTCACGGGACAACATGCTCTACGCCCTCAATTCAACGGGCTCACTGGTGTGGACCTACGAGACCGGGGGTGACGTAAATTCCTCCCCGGCGCTGGGCACGGACGGCACGGTTTACGCGGGCTCCTATGACAATAATCTCTTCGCGGTAACTTACCAGGGCGCCCTTTCGTGGAGCTATGCCACGGGCAACAGCGTGCATTCGTCTCCTGCCGTGGGTCCCGGCGGCTTGATATACGCCGGCTCCACCGACAACCGCTTCTATGCCCTGGACCCGGCGGGCTCGCTTTCGTGGTCCTACAGGACGGACCTCGGTTCCTTCTGGTCATCGCCCGCCGCCGGCCCGGACGGGATAGTGTATGCCGGCGCACAGGACAACAGGTTCTACGCCTTCACTTCCGGGGGCTCCCTCTCGTGGAGCTATGCCACGTTGGAGTCGGACTATCAATCATCGCCCGCCGTGGACGCCGCGGGGAGGGTGTATGCAGGAACCATTTCCAACAGCCTGTACGCTTTCACCCCGGGCGGAGCGCTCTCGTGGAGCTACGTGACGGGGAGCGCCGTGAAATCCTCCCCCTCCATAGGCTCCGACGGGCGCGTTTACGTCGGGTCGGGCGACGGGAGAATTTACGCCTTCGAAAAGGCGTCGCCGACGGCCACGCCCACGCTGACGCCGACTTCCACGCCGACGCCTACCATTACGAACACGCCGACAGTAACGAACACACCTACTTCAACGCCGACGGCCACGGCAACGAACACGCCCACGCCAACGATAACTCAAACGCCCACGGCCACACCCACCCTGACGCCCACGGCCACACCCACGCTGACACCGACTTCCACACCGACTTCCACGCCGACGTCCACCATTACGAACACGCCGACAGTAACGAACACACCTACTTCAACGCCGACGGCCACGGCAACGAACACGCCCACGGTGACGCCGACCGTGACCTGCACGCCGACCGTGGCGGGTGAGTACTCCAACACCACTCCCGTTGCCATCCCCGATAACTACCCGGCGGGCATCACGAGCTATATAGACGTTCCGGACAGCTTCCAGGTAACTGATTTAAATGTCTTTTTGGACATAACGCACCCCCGTATAAGCGACCTCATAGTCGATATCACATCTCCCACAAACACGGTCGTCAGGCTCCATAATGAGACGGGAGAGAGTACAAGCAATATTAACACCTGGTACGACAGGGAGACGGCCCCCGATGGGCCGGGCTCGATGAGCGACTTTGTTGGCCAGAACTGCATGGGCACATGGTCCCTCAAGGTATCGGATAACAGGTACCTGAGCAACGGATACCTTCAGGAATGGTCCATAGAGATATGCGGAGTGCCCACGGCAACGCCGCCGCCGAGCCCGACGCCGACCGTGACGCCGACGCCCACTGTGACGAGCACCGCCACGCCGACGGCCACGGCGACGGTGACCCTGACACCGACTCCTACGTGGCCCTACTTCGAGAAGAATGAGGACCCGGACCTGGCTATACCCGACAATAACCCTGCCGGCGTTACGAGCTTCCTCTTCATCCCGTGGAACTACGAGATAAGCGACATGAATGTCTTCGTGGACATAACACACTCCCGGATCAGTGACCTTATAGTCGAGGTGACGAGTCCGGCATCGACGACAGTGAGACTTCACAACCGATCGGGGGAGAGCGCTCAGGACATATACACCTGGTACGATAAGGAGACGTTACCTGAGCCTACCCCGGCAGCCATGGATGACTTCAACGGTGAGCAGACGTACGGTACGTGGCAGCTCTGGGTCTCGGACAACAGGCAGGATAATACGGGATGGCTCAACCGGTGGGGGATAGAGTTCATCGGGACCCCCTTGCCCTCGCCGCCGACACCAACACCCACGGTCACCGGCACGCCGACGCTGACACCCCCCGTGACGCCGACTGCGACAATGACGCCCACTTCATCGCCGACACCCCCGCCGACGAATACACCAACAGTGACGCCTACGTTCACGAGCACGCCTACCCGGACGCCGACTATTACTTCAACACCGACGGCGACACCCAGCGTCCCGAAGCGGATCGTCCTCATGTCGAAAGAGAACAACGACATGAACATCTTCTACTTCAAGTCGCTGGCTATAGGCGACTGGACCTACTGGGACGCCGAGGCGCGCAACCCCTCGCAGCTGGCGCGCGACCTGTGGTTAATGCCCTCCGGAAACGACGCGATCGCGATGGCCGCAACGGACCTGGCCGGCGACAAGGCAGAGGAGCTCTTCATCCTCAAGAAAGAGAAAGCCGGCGACGTCAACCTGTACCTGTACAACAGCCTCGTTCCGGGCGACTGGACGTACTGGGACGCACACGCCAGGAACCCATCACAGGTGGCGCGCGACCTCTGGGTGCTTCCGACGGGCAACGACGCCGTCGGCATGGGGACGCTAGACATCGACGCCGACGGCAACGACGAGATCGCGATCCTCAAGAAGGAGGGGGTGGGGGACACCAATCTATACGTCTATAATTCCCTCGTCCCCGGAGACTGGGTGTACTGGGACGCATACTCCAGGAACCCGACACCGCTCGCCAGGGACCTGTGGGTGATACCTGTGGGCAATGACGCTATCGGCATGACGACGATGGACATAAACAACGACAGCCGGAAGGAGCTGGCGATGCTGAAAAAGGAGGGGGCGGGCGACGTCAACCTCTACTTCTACAACCTGCCCCGTCCCGGCGACTGGACCTACTGGGACGCGATAGCGAGGAACCCCTCACCCCTCGCGCGGGACCTGTGGCTTCTCCCGACGGGCAACGACGCCGTGGGGATCATCGCCATCGACATGAACCTTGACGGGACCGACGAGCTCGGCATCCTGAAACAGGAGGGCGTCGGCGACCTGAACCTCTACTTCTACAACTCACTCGTTCCCGGCGACTGGACATACTGGGACGCCTTCGCCCGCAACCCGACACCGCTCGCCAGGGACCTTTGGCTCATACCGATAGGCAACACCGCAGCCGGCATAGGCGCCGTCAGGACGAAGTAGAAGGGGAAAGGGGAAAGACGAATGACCAAAGACGAATGTTCAATGTTCAATGTTCAACGCTCAATTATAGAGGCGTGAAACTCAATAACAAACGTGAAGCGTATCTCGTGAAGCGTGAAGCGAAGAAAAAAATATATACACCACTAACGACACTGAAGGCACTGAGAAAACGAAAGACGAGAGACGAGGGAGGAAAGGACGAATAACCAATAACCAATTTCCAATTATAGAGGCGTGAAACTGGAAACTTGAAACTCGAATAGAGTGACAGGACACCCAGAAAAGAAGAATGGGGAATAAATAAAAGAAATTAGACAGGATAACAGGATTGACAGGATATAGAAGAATGGGGAAACAGGAAGGTTCTCTCGCAAAGGCGCCAAGAACGCAAAGAATAGAAATAACCTGAAAGAAAAAAAGTGTCCACGAATTTCACTAATTTACACGAATAGAAAAAAGCTAAGGGAACCAATACGATGTACGAAGTACGACCGACGAGATACGAATAATGAACCGCAAAGGCGCTAAGAACGCAAAGAATAAGAAACAATAGAAAAAAATTAGACGGGATAACCCCGATAAATCGGGGCAGGCACGATAAACAGGATGTTTTATCCTGTGAATCCTGTAAATCCTGTCTGATTCTATCTGTTAATATTTTCTGTCTTCCTCTATATGGAAGCAGGTGCAGACGTTAAGAACATGAAGGAATAGAAACAACAAACAACTTATCCACGAATTTCACTAATACTTCGACAACGCTCAGCACAAGTTTTTCACGAATTACGAACGACGAATTATTGAGGCTCGAAACTTGGAAGAAGAAACAAGCCGCGGATTATTGAAAAACCGGCTTATTGACGGATACTGATTTAACGGATTGTTTTTCTGAACGCTGTACGCAGTACGAGATACGATGCACCATTCACGATTCACAAACGACGATTCACTAGGGACGTATTCCGTTCTCGGTAAAATGAGAAGAAGCCTGCTCATATCCGTTTTTTTGATCTTTATCCTATCCGTTATGGTCCAGGCGCAGGAGTATCATCCTCCGATGCGGCCCGACCCCGCGACCCTACGCGAGTGGATCCGGAGCTACGAGGATGCGCCCCGGGCCTATATAGACCCGAATATCAAGCCCCGCCGTGCATCGGTGGACCTCCTGAGCCATCTCCAGTACACCCCCTCCGAGCGAAACCAGGGCTACTGCGGTAACTGCTGGGCGTGGGCCGGAACGGGGTGCCTGGAAATCGCCCTCGACTTCCAGGCGGGGACGCTCGACCGCCTCTCCGTCCAGTACATCAACTCGTGCGAGTACGGGACGATCGGCAAGACCTGCTGCGAGGGGGGATGGTTGTACGACTTTGCGGACTTCTACTCGGCCACCCGGCGCGCCGTCCCCTGGTCCAATACAAACGCGGACTGGCAGGACGGGGACGCGTCCTGCGACACGTCCTGCGCTTCGATTGCGACCTCTCCCTATTACCACATCGACACCATCGTGGAGGAGACAATCGAGACACACGGCGTGGGCCAGGCAACGGCGATAAACAACATAAAAAACGTCCTGGACCAGAACAAGGCGGTCTGGTTCGGTTTCTTCGTGGCAACTGAAAGCGACTGGGATAATTTTACTAACTTTTGGGCTAACAGCGGTGAGGACGTGGTCTGGAACCCCGATTTCTCGTGCAACAAGTACGCGGACGCCGGCGGCGCGGGCCACGCCGTGCTGTGCGTCGGCTATAACGACGATGACCCGCTGAACAGCTACTGGGTCATGCTCAATAGCTGGGGGACCACGACGGGGCGGCCGAACGGCCTCTTCCGTCTGGATATGAACATGAACTACGACTGCCAGCTCTGCGCCGGCGGGTGGGAATACAGCTTCTTGTGGCAATGCCTGGATATCAGTTTCTCAACGCCCACGCCGACGTCCACGGGACCGACACCCACGCCGTCGCTTTCGCCCACACCGGCCGGCACGTCCACTCCTACACCCACGTGGCCGTACTTCGAGAAGGACGAGCACCCGGACCTCCGGATACCGGACAATGATCCATCCGGCGTGGAGAGCTACCTGATGATAACTTCGAACGTACGGCTGGACGGCATGAACGTGTACGTTGACATAACACACGACTGGATAGGGGACCTCATAGTGGAGTTGAGGAGCCCGGCCTCGACGACAGTGAGGCTCCACAACCGCACCGGCTTGAGCGCCTCCTGGACGTCTGCCTGGTACGACAGGGAGACAACGCCCGACGGCCCGGGTCAGATGAGCGACTTCGATGGGGAAAGCTGCAAGGGAACGTGGCGCCTGTGGGTATCGGACAACGCCCCGAACAATACGGGCACACTCAACGGGTGGGGCATAGAAATATACGGGGGCGGCACAGCCCTGTCATTCCCCTGGCCCATGTTCCGCCGGAACCCCGAGCACACTGGCATGTCGAACACAGCCGGTCCCTCCTCATCCATATTGAAATGGAGCTACGACACGGGTGGTACCGTCACCTCGTCGCCCTCGGTCGGGAGCGATGACAGGGTCTTTATCGGCTCCCATGACGGAAACCTCTACGCCATCAACAGCGACGGCTCGCTCGGCTGGACATACGATACCGGGTATGACATTCGCTCCTCGCCGTCCCTCGGCGCCGACAGCGAGGTCTACGTGGGGAGCCTCAATCCGGGGAGCTTCTACCGCCTGAACTCCAACGGCTCCCTCTCGTGGAGCTACAACGCCGACTATGTCCGCTCCGCCCCCCTCACCGGCGGCAGCGACGAGCTGTACTTCGGCTCAAACGACGGCAACCTCTACGCCATCAACAGCGACGGCTCGCTCGGCTGGACCTACTCGTCGGGGGACTATATATCCTCATCGCCCGCGCTGGGCTACTACGGGGAGATATACTTCGGCTCGGAAGACCACCGCCTCTACGCCCTGACGCCGGCGGGCGGCTTGATCTGGAGCTACGTCTGCGGGGACGTCATCCTGTCGTCCCCCTCGACGTCAACCGGAATGGACGTGTATGCGGGCTCCGATGACGGCAATCTCTATTCCCTCAACTACGGCGGGGCGCTGAACTGGAGCTACGGCACGGGAAGCTCCGTCTCCTCATCGCCCGCTATCGATGAGAACGGCAACATCTACGCGGGATCAGGCGACGGGAAACTGTACGCCGTGAGCTCTTCCGGCTCGATGATGTGGAGTTACGCGGCAGGAGGGACCATATCCTATTCCTCCCCGGCAATCTGCGCGGAAAGGAGGCTCTACTTCGGGTCGGACGATAACAGGCTGTACGCGGTGAACGTTGGGGGAGGACTCAGATGGAGCTATGTTACGGGCGGCAGCGTGCAGTCATCACCTTCCATCTCGGGTGACGGCAGCCTCATCGTGGGTTCGGACGATGGAAGGGTGTACGCCGTGTACAGGGAGGAGACCGCCAGGCTCGCCATCGTTAAGCGGGAAGGGGCGGGGGACCTCAACCTGTATTATTACAACTCCCTTCGCCCCGGCGACATGACATACGACGATGCCAAGGACCGGAATCCTTGCCCCATTGCCAGGGACTTATGGGTCATCCCTTCCGGGAACGACGCAGTCGGCCTCACGGCCACCGGGTTGATGGGCGACACCGGGGACGAGCTGGTTGTCCTTAAAAAAGAGGCGTTCGCCGACGTGAACCTCTACATCTACAGCAGCCTCGCCAGGTGGGACTGGTCCTACTGGGACGCAGCGGCCCGCAACCCCTCGCCCCTTGCCCGCGACTTCTGGATAATTCCCTCCGGCAACGATGCCATAGGCATCGCGGCAATAGATATCACGGGAGACAGCCCGGACGAACTTGCTATCCTTAAAAAGGAGGGCGCCGGCGACGTGAACCTATACATCTACAGAAGCCCGGTCGAGGGTGACTGGTCCTACTGGGACGCCGATGCGAGGAACCCCACCGCCCTCGCGCGCGACTTCTGGATAATTCCCGCCGGCAACGACGCCGTTGGGCTGACGGCCATCGACATCGATGGCGACAACACGAAGGAGCTTGCCATACTCAAAAAGGAAGGGGCGGGCGACGTCAACCTCTACCTCTACAGGAGCCCGGTCGAGGGCGACTGGACTTACTGGGACGCCCTTGCCCGCAACCCCTCTCCGCTGGCCCGCGACCTCTGGATCATTCCCGCCGGCAACGACACCGTGGCGGTGTCTGCTTTCAATGTGAATGCCGGAGAGACGGACTCCCTCGCCATCCTGAAGAAGACTGCCGGAGGCGACGTCAATCTCTACTACTACAACTGCCCAAAGGCGGGGGACTGGACTTACTGGGACGCCCTTGCCCGCAACCCGTCTCCACTAGCCCGCGACCTGTGGATAATTCCCTCGGGGAACGATTCGGCCGGCATAACAGCCGTGCGGATGGAGTAGAAGGCAAAAGACGAATAACCAAAGACGAATGTTCAATGTTCAATATTCAACGCTCAATGTTCAATTATAGAGGCGTGAAACTCAATAACAAACGTGAAGCGTATCTCGTGAAGCGTGAAGCGAAGAAGAAAAAAAATAGACGGGATAAAAACAACTCTTTTCTGAACGCTGTACGCAGAACGCAGTACGCTGTGCGAAAATAATTATTTGCTGCGCAGTAAAGGGTTAACTAATAGAAGATGAGGAATTACTTAAACAACGTTTTGCTTGTTTTGGCTGCGGTCGTTGCGTTATCACTACTTGCACTTGCAGGGGCATATGCGGCGACGGAGACGATACGGCCCGACGTTAATCATCTTGTTGATTTAAGCCCTGACCCGATCGTCGACAACTATCGAAATGTGGATGAGATTATAGCCGACGGGGATGCGACCATAGTCCAGAATGTCATCGACAACTGGACCGATAGAGACCTCTATGGACTGGACGACCCGTCGGGCAGCGGAATCATCAACTATATCAGGGTTTACTTTTGGGCAAGGAATAATGCAAAGGGATTGCCGTATGCGCGGTTCTTCCCGACACTGAAGACAGGCGGCACTGAAGATATCGGCGATGTGAAGACGGCGGGGTCGGAGAATGACAGTTGGTATACTTTCTCTCAGCAGTACACGCTGAATCCTATAACCGGCTCAGCGTGGACGTGGAATGAGCTCGACGACCTACGGGCGGGCGTTCAGATACAGACGGACCCGGTGTACAAAATAGGCGGCTACGGACGGTGTACGCAGGTCTATGTCGTCGTCGATTACACGGAGGTGACGCCATCGGCGACGCCGACGAGGACGGGGACGCCCACTATCACACGCACGCCGACCATTACACGCACGCCCACCATCACGCGCACGCCGACGCCCCAGCCCACGGAGACACCGACGGAGACGCCGACGCTCTCTCCCACACCCACTATAACGCCGACGCCCACTATCACACCCACGATCACCAACACGCCGACGGTGACGGCCACGCCGTCCGTGCCGAAGAAGGTCGCAGTCATGAAGCGTAACGGTGCAACCGACCTCAACCTTTATTACTATTACTCGCTGGAGATGGGGGACTGGACTTACTGGGACGCGGACTCAAGGAACCCGTCCGCCCTCGCGCGCGACCTGTGGCTGATCCCATCCGGCAACGATGCCATCGCCATCTCGTCGATCAACGTGGCGGGAGACGAGGTGGACGAGATGCTCGTCCTGAAGGAGGAGGGGGCGGGCGACGTCAACCTCTACCTCTACAACAGCATCCTGCCGGACGACTGGCTCTATTGGGACGCGTTCGCGAGGAACCCCACCGCCCTCGCGCGCGACCTGTGGCTGATCCCTTCCGGCAACGACGCCATAGGCCTGACCAGAACTGATATCGAGGGAGGGCCGTCAAGCGGCATAGCCCTGATGAAGAAGGAGAAGGCGGGCGACGTCAACCTCTACCTCTACAACAGCGTTGTGCCGGGCGACTGGACGTACTGGGACGCCTTCGCCCGCAACCCGACCTCGCTCGCCCGGGACCTCTGGGTCATCCCCGCCGGCAACACCGCGCTGGGGATAGCGGCCGTCGATATAAACGAAGACCGGCGCAACGAGATCGTCGTCCTGAAGGAAGAGGGCGGCGACGTCAACCTTTACTGCTACAACAACCTCGTGGCGGGGGACTGGACGTACTGGGACGCCATCTCCCGGAACCCGTCTCCGCTGGCCCGCGATTGCTGGATAATCCCGGAGGGGAACGACGCCGTCGCCATAACCCCCCTGGACATGGACCCACTCGACGGGAAGGATGAGCTGGTCATCATGAAACAGGAGGGAGTAAACGACCTCAACCTGTACTACTACAACTGCCCCGTTGAAGGCGACTGGTCCTACTGGGACGCGGACTCAAGGAACCCGACACCGCTCGCCAGGGACCTATGGATGATCCCCTCGGGCAACGATTCGGCCGGCATGACGGCCATGCGGACGGAGTAGAAGGGGAAAGACGAATGACCAAAGACGAATGTTCAATGTTCAATATTCAACGCTCAATGTTCAATTATAGAAGCGTGAAACTCAATAACAAACGTGAAGCGCATCTCGTGTTTCGTTAAAAAAAGAATTAAAAACTGAACCACGGATTAAACGGATTATACGGATTTAAAACATGCTTAATTGTTATGGTGACCTCATAATCTGCAATTCGTGGATAAATCGTGTGTCTCGCAGGCTAAAGCCTGCGGCTACCTTGTTTCTTTTTCCTCGTTTAACGTTACATGTTCAACGTTTCACGCTTTTGCGTTTCATTATTTCCATACTTCCATATTTCCATTTTTCCTTCGTGCCTTAGTGTCTTCGTGGCTATATTTTCCCCGCTTAACTCTTTCTTTTTTGCATCCTGCATCCTGCATCTTTTTTCTTGCATCTTGTTTCTTGTCTGTTTTTGTCTATGGTCTCTGGTCTATTGTCTACGGTCTACAGTCTTTGGTTTTCAGTCTCTTCATTGAACATTGGTTATTGGTTATTGAACATTCGTCTCTTTCTGCTATCCTCTTACACTTATGTTCACTCCCGAGTTCACTTACAGGTTCATGTACGAGAAGGTGGATCCCGCCACATTCCTGGGCCATCTCGACCTCGTCAGGGCGTTCGGAAGGGCGGTGAGAAGGTCGGAGCTGCCGGTGTGCTACTCGCGCGGGTTCACGCAGCGTCCTCTCGTGTCGTTCGGTCCGCCGCTGCCGTTTGGCGACTCGGGAATGCAGGAGCTGGTTGACGTGCGCCTTGAGGCATGGATGAGCGCGGCCGAAGCAGCGGACGCGATAAACGCCGGCCTACCCGGCGGGGTAAGGATTACCCGCTGGGCACTCCTGGATGCACACGAGCCCTCGATAGGGGCCTCGGCCGCCGCAGCCGACCACGCAATCGATCTCCCCATCGGCCGGGAGAGGGCGGAGGAAGCCATGGCTGCTCTCGAATCCGCGGGTGAATTCTGGATAGATATTATCAAGGGCGAGAAACGCAAGCGGAAGAACTTGAAGGACTTTGTCGCGCGGCTGCGGATCGACGATTGCCGGCCCGGGGGTGTGACGGCTAATATGCGTATCCGCTTTCTTCCCCGCGGCACTGTCCCCGCAAGGGAGGCGGCCGCCGCCGTCTTCGGCTTGAGCGACGAGGAGAAATCACGGCTGGAAATAGTCAGAGTGCGTTTTTTCCGGTCGCTCGACCCCACCGTGGCCCTCTTCATCCCGTAGGGACGAGGGACGACGGACGAGAGACGAATGTTCAATGTTCAATGTTCAACGCTCAATGTTCAATGAAAAGAAAAAACAAAAGGTTCTCTCGCAAAGAATAATAATTCTTACCTC
>Ga0208905_1001009_pt1 | contig 14195 bp, 12 predicted proteins | sample AntAceMetag02UKS_FD_184776 | JGI IMG/M metagenome (GOLD analysis project Ga0208905, IMG submission 184776) | Saline lake microbial communities from Ace Lake, Antarctica - Antarctic Ace Lake Metagenome 02UKS (SPAdes) (version 2) | ecosystem: Environmental > Aquatic > Non-marine Saline and... | reverse complement strand
TTTTTTATATTTTTCAAGAATTGAGTTTATTCTAACATAAGTGTATTGAAGATAAACGGCGCTACCAGTTTTAAAATCAAGCATCCTATCCCAGTTGAAAGTGATGTTTTTCTCTCGAGATTGACTGATGTCATTATAGATTATGGCGCCGATGCCCACCTTCTCAGCTGTTTCCTGTTTCTCTTTCACGGATAGTTCGGGGTTTTTTTCTTCAATTATCTTTCTTGATTTTTTAATTGATTGATCAATAAGATTTTCAAGTTCCACGGCAGTTCCGTGCCGCGTTGACATCCGTTTGCCGTCTTCACCTAAAACGAGACCGAAGCTAATATGTTTTGGAGTAAGACTATTTAAATACCCAAGCTTGCCGGCTAAAGCAAAAAGCTGGTGAAAATACAAAGTTTGTTCACTGCCAACAACATAGAGAATATCATCAGGTTTAAACTTCTCTACCCTAAACTTTAATTGGGCCAAATCTCGGCTATGGTATATAGTTGAGTTATCCTGTTTTCGAACAAGGAAAGTCGGTAAGTTGTCAACTTCGGCAATTACAACACCTTGCTCACCTTTTTTACATATCCCCTTTTTAAGACAATCTTCGGGTACAACTCTGGCGGATTTCAAAAACATACTTTCACCACCGTAATGGTCAAACTCAACGCCCAACCAATTATATATCCTTTTGTATTCCCTAATACTTAGTTCTCTAAACCTCTTCCAGAGTTTTAAGGTTTTTTTATCCCCTTCTTCAAGTTCTTTAAGAATACTTCGGGCTTTCTCAATTAACTGTTCTTTGTTCTCTGATTCTTCTTGAAACTTAACATAAAGCTTCTTAAGCTCTTTCAAAGGATTTTCCTTTACCTTCTTTTTATCACCCCAAGTTCGGTAAGCATAAATTAGTTTGCCAAACTGAGTACCCCAGTCGCCAAGATAATTATCCCGGAGAACGGTATAACCGGTGGCTTCATATATTCGGGATAATACTTCACCAATTATAGTTGAACGAAGATGGCCAACCCCAATTGGCCGGGCAACATTCGGGGCAGAATATTCAATAAGGGCAAACCTGTCTTCATTTAAATCAGAGGTGCCATATTTTTCAGAAAAGTTAGTAAGGTTTTTAAGGATGGATTGAAAAACTGCTTCACTTTTAAGAGAAATATTTAAAAACGGACCTTGAGTCTCTGCTTCTTTAAGATACTCAAAACTCCCGGCGTTTATCTCACGGGCCGCTTCTTTTATTTTTTCTAAATTGCCAATCACTGTTAAATCAGTTTTGATATGTTCCGGGGGGTTTTGAAAATCACCTAATTCAAAATCTTCAAGAATGCTCTTTATCTCCTTGTATACCTTAAACAGGACATATTCCGATATTGAAGCAAGTTTCTTGAGTTTATGTCTCTTTTTAGCTTTTTTAAATGCCTTTTTAAAATTATTCATGCCAATGTTGTCTTAATTTATGAGTGAAGCTCAATGCTGAACGAAATAAATTTAGTTACAACATTGAGCACCCCCTCACTCGAAAGTTATTCTTTATTTTTCTATATCTTTAATGTTATCAGAGATTATTGGGTATAAAAATAAGATATGCTGACTAATTTTCGAGTGAGGGGGTTAGTTCGTGTTTCCTAAATCTTCAGCGCTTCGCTCGAAAATTTAGACACTCACTAAAATAAAGATTGTTCTTTTTTTTCAGTTTCTTTATTTCCTTCAGTTTCTTTTCTTTTTATTTCTCTCTCTTCCACTAATTCGTCATACTTTTCAACCACTTTTTTGAGTTTTTCAAAACTCTCCCAAGTACTATCAAGAACTGAAGAATTTCGAAGACCGGCGGCCGGATGATATATCGGAAAAATCAGTTTATCCTTCAGCCAGAAAGCTTTACCTTGGTCCCGGGATATTTTGGCATCGGGCAGAAAATAATTCATAGCAAAACGGCCCAAAGGCACAATTATTTTAGGATTAATAATTCTTATCTGAAGTTTTAAATAAGGTTTGTATGCTTCAATTTCCTCCGGCAAGGGATCTCGATTATTAGGCGGCCTTCTTTTTAAAATATTTGTAATATAAATATTTTCTCTACTCCAATCATTTCCTTTAATTAATTTATCAAGAAGTTGTCCAGCTCTGCCAACAAAAGGACGTTCGGCGCGATCTTCATAAAACCCCGGACCTTCACCAATGAAAAGAATATCAGTTTCCGGATCACCTTCTCCGAAAACAAGGTTTGATTCCTGCAAAGGCAAGGAATCATCTTTAGCCATCTTTTTTTCCAGCTTATTCAATTCTTCTTTTTTAGACATCAATTTTATTATAACGCAAGATAGAAAAATTAAAAACAGAATTCATTATTTATTTTAGAACCTATAACATAAAAACAGCTCGGGGTTAATCCAAGCTGTTTTTATGTGGGCACTACTGGACTTGAACCAGTGGCCTCTGCCATGTGACGGCAGCGCTCTAGCCAGCTGAGCTAAGTGCCCGTAACCCCATTTTATTCAAGCGCAACGGTGGCTCCGACTTCTTCAAGTTTCTTCTTCATTTCTTCCGCTTCTTCTCTTTTGACGTCTTTTTTCACGGCACTGGGCGCTTCATCAACAAGCGCCTTAGCTTCTTTAAGCCCGAGGCCAGAGATTTCCTTAATAGCTTTAATAACGTTAATTTTCTGGTCACCGGTTTCTTTTAACATCACGTCCACTTGTGTTTTTTCTTCATTATTACCTCCCCCATTACCACCCGTAACCGCCGGCGCTACAGCCGAAACATTAAATCTCTTTTCAAGAACAGAAACAAGGTCGGCAAGTTCAACAACAGACATTTTTTCAATTTTTTCAACAATATCCTTAAACTGCTTAGGGACTTCTACCTCCTTCTCCTTGTCCTCCTTTTTTTCTTTAGGTTTATCCTTCTTTTCTTCCTCTTTGGGTTTTTCCTTTCCTTCTTTCTTTTCTTCTTCCTTTTCCTCTTCCTTTTCCTCCTTTACTTCTTCATTATTTTGTTTTTCCTTGTCCTCCGAAACTTCAGCGGAGGGGGATTTTTTTTCTTCTGCCATTTTATAGTTCAGTGCGTTCACGAATTATGAATTAAGAATTAGGGATAACTCGCGATTCGCAAAATTATTTTTCTCGACTTTAATTATTAATTACTTTCCGCTATTGCTTTTAGTGTATAAACAAAGGCGCGAATGGGACTGGAGATGCCTCCAACTACCTGGCCCAAGAGAACTTCTCGGGAAGGAAGCTGACCTATTCTTTCAAGGTAATCAGCTTCATACATCTCACTAGAACTGATATCATATCCACCAAGAATTTTCCCTTCACTTTCTTTTTCGCTTATGAAGTTATACACCAGACCGGCAACATCCGAAAAATCACCTTGAAAAAAGACAAGGCCAGTTTGTCCTATAAAGGAATTTGGTTTAAATTTTATTCCTTTATTCTTTAAGGCAATATCAAATAGCCGACGTTTAATAACATACATCAAGTTACCGCCTTTTCTAAAATTTGAACGTAACTCATTCAGTTTATTTACTGAAACACCGCCGAAACCGAAGGTTAAAAATTTACTATCTCGCTTGAGATTTTTGGTTATTTCTTGAATTTCCTGTTCTTTCTGTGTTCTTGTTTTTGCCATAATTGTTGAAATTTTAGAGTTCATAAGAGCGATGAAAATTTCATCACAATTATGAGCACCCGCCAAAGTTTTTCGAAGAAAAACGTCGGCGGGTTACTATATTTCTTATTGATTACCCCATATTTATTTCACCTCCTTCCTTATTATAGGGCAATCCGCGTGCACCGAATAGGTGCTTCCCGTTATGGGCGAAGCGGATTGCTGTTATCTTACTCGCGCATACAGTTCGGGGTCGCCAATGTTGTTGAAATTTTAATCTTGTTTGTTATTTCTTAGCAAATATTACTTCATTAACATTCGTAATATTTGAGAAATAACAAAAATCTGCAACCTTTGGCGCAGACATGGATTACATACAAGTTTTACTTGTCATCCTCGGCAAGTCTTAATTTGATGCTTGCTGTCTGCGGACTTCTTTAAGAATATACGTAAAGTCTTCTTTGTCAAGAAAAAATAGGCGTTTAAAGTTCCTTATCAAGTTTTTTCAAAAGTTCTTTGGCTTCTTTGGAAAGTTTTTTGGGTAATGAAGTGTTGAAAGAAATGTAAAGACTGCCCCGCTTAGAATTGCTGGAATCGGGACTAAATTTTGGCATCCCTCTGCCTTTAACTTCAAGACTATCTCTAAAAGCAAAACCGGGAGGAATGGAAATGGTGAATTTCTCACCACTAATGCCTTCTATTTTAATTTCTTTACCAAGAAGGGCCTCTGTGATTTTCACATTTTTTTTCATATAGAGATTAACACTATCCCGGTCAAATTTCTCATGGGGTTTTATTTTTATAATCACATAAAGATCGCCTATCCTGCTTTTCTGTTCACCGGCTTCACCGGCTCCTTTTATTCTGATAATCTGATTGCTTTCAATGCCGGCTTTAATATCAATAATTACGTTCCGATTGCCCTTTACTCTTCCTTGCCCGTTACAGGCACTGCATGGTTTTTTAGGAATTTTACCCCGACCCCGGCACTTAGGACAAGTTTTAATTTGAGAAATTCGACCAAAAAAGCCTCGGCGTTCTTCCTTTATTTCTCCCCGACCTTGGCAAACCGGGCAGGTTTTAAAACCAGTTTTCTCGTCATACCCAATACCGCTACAAATATCGCAGGGAATAAAAGTTCGAAAACTCAACTTCTTTTTAACGCCGGTGAAGGCTTCTTCAAGGGTAATAATATTAATTAGTTCAATATCCGAACCTTGAACATACGTCTGATATCTTTGACCTTGGGTCTGACCGCCAAATTGTTCAAAAATACCCTCAAAAATATCGGACCAATTACCGGGTGCTCCGGTTGCGCCTCCCCAGTTCATGCCATTAAAATCAAAACCTCCCTGCTCAAATCCCGGTTCGGTGGCTTGACCTGCAAAAACCCGGCCGAAACGGTCATACTGAGCTCGTTTTTCTTTATCGGAAAGAATTTGATAAGCTCCATTTATTTTCTTAAATCTTTGCTCATCACCCCCCTTTTTATCAGGGTGGTATTTATGCGCTAAACGCCGATACGCTTTCTTTATTTCTTCTTGAGAGGCATCTCTTGAAACGCCAAGTATTTGGTAATAATCATCATTGGGCATAGTTATTAAATATTTACAATTTCTTTTTGTTTGGTTTCAAGATTAATGTGCACAAAATTGGAAAGCAAAAGTATTTTGTATATCACAAAAGCAGTTATTTCAATAAGGGGATGGATAATAAAGGCGATGCTTTTAGCGACAAAAAAGAGGACAAGGAAAAAACCGGCGCCTGCTAGTTTTTTGGTAAATAAAGACAAAGAATTTATTTTATTTCTCATCAAATTGTATAATGCCTCACTTATGGTTTGGTTACCATTAAGTTCTCCGGTAAATCTTTCAATTCTTTCTTTAATTCCTGCGGATATTTGATTTATTAATTCGCTCTTCTCTACATAAGAAAGTTTATCAATGCTTATTCCTTGCTTGGCAAGAATCTCATCTTTTGACTTTTCAAACTGAGTCTCAGCGGTTTTCTGCAATGCTTTATCTATTTTCATATCAAATGAAATATCAGGAACCCAGACCTTTAAAATTGGTTGAGCGGATTTAAGAATACCATTAAAAACTTTTGTTCCTAATCCCTCAGAAAAATTACCAAGAACAATGTAATTAATATATAAAACGACGATGGTGAAAAGAAGAAGACCCGTTACTATTTTAGGAACTACCTGGCGAGAAATAAAGAAAAATCTAACCTTAAGATTGTTTTTAATAACCCGGTGTCCTTTACTAACCCCCCAAAACATAAAAAGGAAAAGGATAATAAGACCCCAAAAGATAAATCTCGGATGACTAAAATAACTGGTAAAAACAAGAGCGGGAACAGCGGATTGAAGAAAAACAAGGAAGGTAAGCAAATTGAGATTGTCTATTAAGACAACCTCAAGAACAACTAGAGTAATAAAAATCCAGAAAGAAATTATTACTGGCCAAATGTTAATCAGCTTTTCGGTTGTTAAGCCGGCATTCAAAAAATAAAATGATAGAAATGAAGCGGCTACCGTCAGGAAAGCGAGAGAAATTATTTTAATTTTCTTTATTGTCCTTGTTGTCATCTTCACCGTTATTTTCATTGTCATCTTCATTGTCGCTTCCTCCTTCTTGTTCGTCAACCACCTTGCCTTTGGTGGAATCGGCATCTTTCGTATCATCAGAAACATCGGCTTGGTTCTGGTTAGGTTGATTGCCGTATACAGCTTGGCCTATTTTTTGAAGTTCATTAGATAGTTCCCCGGTAGCTGATTTTATTTCTTCAATATTCTCTTCTTCTTTAACTTTGTTTAACTTTTCGATTTTCTCGTTTATGGCATTTTTCAAGTCCTCGGAAACTTTATCACCGGCTTCTTTTATAGATTTCTTAGCGGTATAAATCAAAGATTCGGCTTGATTTCTAGCTTCAACTAATTCTTTCTTTTTGAGGTCCTCCTCGGCGTGAGATTCAGCTTCTTTCTTTAATTTTTCCACTTCATCCTTAGAAAGGCTGGTGGTTGCTTCAATTCGAACCGACTGTTCCTTGCCGGTACCTTTATCCTTGGCTGAAACGTTTAAAATACCGTCAGCATCAATATCAAAAGTTACTTCAATTTGAGGAATGCCCCTTTGGGCTGGCGGAATATCGTCCAGAACAAATCTGGCGAGAGTTTTATTGCCGGAAACCACGGGCCGTTCACCTTGAAGGACGCGGATTTCGACTGAAGGCTGATTATCAGCGGCAGTAGAAAAAGTTTGCTTCTTTTCAGTCGGAATAGTGGTATCTTTGGAAATCATTGGAGTAGCAACGCCACCTAATGTTTCAATAGAAAGAGTAAGAGGTGTAACATCCAAAAGCAACATATCTTTTACGTCTCCCTCCGGCTTGCGTCCCTCTTCTTTAGCGGCAATTATTTCAGCTTGAATGGCGGCCCCAATAGCAACAACTTCATCAGGATTAATACCCTTGTTTGGCTCTTTATTGAATAATTTCTTAACAGCTTCCTGGATAGCCGGCATTCTAATCTGTCCCCCAACGAGAATAACCTCATCAAAGTCAGACATTTTAAATTTAGTACTTTTAATAGTCTTTTTAACGAGGTCTATTGATCTATCGATTAAATCTCCAACAAGTTCCTCAAGTTTAGCGCGAGTTAATTTCATTACAAAGTGCCTTGGGCCGTCATCACCGGAAGTAACATAAGGAAGATTAATTTCGGTTTCTTTGGCGGTAGAGAGTTCATGTTTTGCGCGCTCGGCAGCTTCCTTTAGACGTTGGACAGCTAAAGAATCTTTAGAAAGGTCAATACCTTCCCGCTTTTTATATTCAGATATGAGATAATCAAGAATTCTGCGATCAAAATCCTCTCCCCCTAAATGAGGGTCGCCACCGGTAGCTTTAACTTCAACGGTATCATCACCCACCTCAAGAACAGAAATATCAAAAGTACCGCCACCAAAATCATACACAATAATCTGCTCGTCATTTTTCTTATTAAGACCGTATGCGAGAGCCGCGGCAGTTGGCTCGTTTAAAATTCGCTTCACTTCAAAACCGGCGATTTGACCAGCTTGTTTGGTAGCTTGGCGCTGGCTATCATCGAAATATGCCGGGACTGTAATAACTGCTTCCTTTATTTTCTCACCAATCTTGGATTCGGCATCCGTTTTCAATTTTTGAAGAATTTTAGCCGATATTTCTTCGGGTTTGTACCAACGGTCACCCATTTTTATTTCAATTCCACCCTGTCCTGTCTCCCTTATTTCATACGCTAATGATTTTTTATCTTCCTGAACCTCCGGGTCTTTAAATTTTCGGCCAACAAGACGTTTAACAGAATGAATTGTGTTTTTAGGATTAACAACCGCTTGGCGTTTAGCAAGAGCGCCTCCTAGTTGTTCTCCGGCTCTATTCAGAGCTATTACCGAGGGTGTGGTGCGATTACCTTCCTCATTTTCAAGAATCTTAGGACTACCGCCCTCTATAATAGCTGTTGCGGAATTCGTAGTACCAAGATCAATGCCTAATATTTTTGCCATGATTTTATTTTTTAATTATTAATTGTTAATTTACTTAGAGATTTTAACCTTTGATGGTCGGAGAACTTTGCCTTTAAAAAAATACCCTTTTTTAATTTCTTTAATGATTGTATCCGAAACTTGCTTGGATTCAACCCTTTCAATTGCTTCGTGAAGATTGGGGTCAAATTTTTCCCCCGGTTTTACCTCAATTCTTTCAATACCATTTTTTCGCAAAGTATCATAAAGTTGATTTTGAATTAGTTTAACACCTTCTTTTTCAACTGCATCGTTCTTACTTGAAAAAATACAGAGGTCAAAACTATCAAGGATAAGAATTAATTCTTGAACCAAACTCTCCTTGCCTCGACGAATACGATTTTCAAATTGTTCTGCTTCTTCTTTCTTATAATTTATAAAATCAGCTCTGGCGCGCTTCCAACCTAAAAGATGTTCATCGCGCTCTTTCTCGCATTTCTTAATCCTCTCTTTTAAAACCTTAATACTAATCCCTTTTTCTTTTGTGTTTTTCCTTTTTCCGTTATTCATATGTAATGTAATTAGATCCTTGGTTAACCTATTTAAGATATTACTGGTAATATTCAAAAATGTCAAGTTTTGAACCCCCAACTCCGCTGATTAATACAGATTAATGCGCACAAATAGCGCGCTACAAGCGTGCCTACATAAATTATATAAGTTCGCTACGGACAATCTACCACTGTAGATGTTGGGTTACCGCTGTTAGTAAAGGAACTTCGATGACAGATACCGTCGGGTGATTTTCCAATTAAACCTTGGGTAGAACTGGTAATAAAAATGTCACCTGTAACTTCAGTGTCACCTATAACTTTCAGGCTGATCCCGACGGCCGGTGAAATACCAATACCAATGTTGCCGCCAACACCAACATCACCGGAAAAATAAGCGTCTTTCCAATTTTGACTGGCGTTGCCAATATCACGCGAGTCATCAGCATCCGGGAGAACATCGGAATCAAAGGTAGCAGCCGAGGCGCGGCTTATAGCGGTTCGAAAAGTCCGCTTAAACTTAGCTTGCTCGTTTGAAGTATTGTAACTTACGGTCATATAAATCTGCACAATTGAGTTTCCGCCGGGGTTCTCATATTCAGTGGCTAAAAAATTATCAACAACTACATGAGAATCGGTAAGAGCAATTGGTGAGAAACTGCCTTCTTCTAAATAGATGGCGTTGTCTTCAAGATAAACTCTGGTAGGGTCAAGAGTTGTAGAAGCCATTCTTAATTCTATGGTTGTGGTAGCCGTCCCGACCGGCATACTAACCAAAGAGGATTCCCTTATCACTCTCTGGATGGTGTTATTAACAAAAGAAATCTGGTCGTTTACTTCATTTATTGAGGTCTGGTGAATATTTACTCGAGTGAAGATAATAAAAATACCAACTAAAAAAACTGACACGGCTGTAAATATGCCAATGTACACAAGAAGTTCGACCAAAGAAAAACCTCGCTGTTTTTTCATAGTGGATTTATTATATCACAAAAAACACATTAGTAGAAAAACGCAACACCAATCTACGAATGAAACCTACACTATCGAAAATAAATATTACTTCTCTGGAAGCTTTCGGAGTCATTTTCGTTGGAAAAATGAACTGTCGGTTCCAAGGAAGGTGGGGTCGGAGTGTAGTGAGAACACAACTGTTTTATACCCCGTGCAACTTGAAAAAGTTTCTGCGGGGCTTGTGTTCGAACAGCGGAGACGGGCTGAGCTATATGCGAAGCATAGCGAAGCCCAGGGCAAAACACAAACACTTCACATTTATTTTTCGAGCCAACACAGGGGCAAGCCCTACTTATAATACAGCCTATCCTCAACCCTCATATCAAAATAATCAATCTTAGAAAAATCAGCTCGCTTCTTTAAAGTTTGAACTACTTCTTCTAAATCATTAGGGACAAAATTCAAACTAAAGAGAAACTTAGGACCGACCGAGATAACTGTTTCCCATTCTTCCAAACTTATTTCTTTTATTAAAACTGATTTAAGATAAAAATTATTCTTTTCCAATATTTCTATCGTCTTTATTATATTTTCTATCCATTCTTCTCTTGGTAAGAATTTTTCGCCTAAAACCAAATGACGGTCGTTAGTATCAGTAATTTTTAAAATCAGAGAACCGCTGACATTTGGAGCAGGAGCAAACACTTTTCCTTTTTCATTAAAAACATAACAATTATCTTTGGTATCACATATAATGCCGGAGAGATTTTTTTCATCAACTGAGATTTTAACTCGCCGACTAAAAAGGTTAACATCAAACTTAACTTCCTTTACCGAAGGTAGAATACTCTCATTTACTAAATCATCTTTTCCGCTAAAAAACCAAAAAAGGATATTATCCGAATCCAAATATCCTAAAATTTTCTTATTCTTAACAACTTGGGTAGCAAGAGAAGAAACAAGAAACTTGTTTGAGAAAAAACTAGTAGTATTGCCGGTTTCTGAGTAATTGTTAGAATAGCTAAATTCAAAATTTTCAACATTAAGAAGACCAGAATAAAAAATAATATAAAGGATACCAATAACAAAAAATGCTGAAAAAATAAAGATGGAAAGATGGAATAACAGCCGGAGTTTCTTTTTTTTCTTTTCTCTTAAAAACATACTTGGTATCAAGAATTAAGGAACTATTTTATTTCGGACTTACCCAAATATTCCTGAAGAGCTTCGGGAATTTTTATAGTCCCTTTTTCGGTCTGATTATTTTCAATAATCGCGATTAATGTCCGGCCAATAGCAAAAGCAGTCCCGTTTAACATATGAACTAATTTAGGCTTGCCACCACTTTCAGGTTGAAATTTTGTGTTCACGCCTCTGGCTTGAAAGTCAGTGGTATTTGAACAGGAATGTGTTTCTCTGTATTTATTTTCGGATGGAAACCATGCCTCAATATCATACTGCTTGGCATCACCCCAGCCCATATCACCGGTACAGATTTCAACAAGACGATATGGAATATTTAATTTATGCATTAGTTTTTTCTGAATGGAAACCATTTCTTTTTGCATCTCCTCCGACTTATCAGGATGGGAAAAAACAAACATTTCCACCTTGTCAAACTGATGAACACGAAGAATACCTCGAGTGTCTTTGCCATACGAACCGGCTTCTCTTCGAAAACAAGTTGAGAAACCCGCGTATTTCACGGGTAGGTCTTTTTCTTCAAATTTCTCATTCATATGGAAAGGACCAATAGAATGCTCAGAACTTCCAATTAAATAAAGATCGTCATCATTTACATAAAAGACGTCTTTTTCATCAATAAACTTACCCTTGCCCATTTTTCTCATAATCTCGGGGTGCATCATTGCCGGTGGAACAATGGGAATAAAATCATTTTCGAGAAGAACATCAAATGCTAAGCGAATCAAAGCAAATTCCATAACGGCGGCATCACCTATTAAATATCCGAAGCGGCTGCCGGCAACCTCAGCGGCTTTTTTAGTATTAATAAGATTTAACTTTTCACCGAGCTCCATATAATTCTTGGGGATGAAATTGAAATCAGGCTTATCTCCCGCTTCCTCTACAACTTTATTATCAGATTCATTCTCACCAACTACAATATCTTCAAAAGGCAAATTAGGAAGTTGGCTTAGAGTCTCACTTCTTTTTTCTTTGAATTTCAACTTCTCTTTTTCAATTTTAGAAATTTGTTTTTTTAAAACCTGGGCCCGAGAGAGAAGTTCTTCCTTTTTCTGTTCGGCAATTTTTTTACTAAGCTCATTCTGTTCGGCTCGGAGATTATCAAGAGCGCTCATTTCCTCCCGCCATTTTTCATCAAATTGAAGAAAACGGTCAACAAGTTTAGGGTCAACCCCTTTTTTCTTAACGCCTTCCTTAACTTGCTCCGGGTTTTCTCTTATTAGATTAATGTCCAACATGGTTAGTAAGTAGTTAGTAGTTATTTGTCCTTCGGCTTGAGGGTGGTAAAAGTTATCACATCCTTTATATTATGAGCGCCGGTTAGAAGCATAACCAGGCGATCAATACCAATACCTAAACCTGCTGTGGGAGGCATGCCGTATTCCAAAGCTTCCAGGAAATCTTCATCAAGACGAGATGCCTCTTTATTGCCGGTTCGGAATATCGCTTCCTGTTTTTCCATCCTTTCTCTTTGATCTAAGGGATTATTTAACTCCGAAAAACCGTTAACAAGCTCTGTGCCCGCAACTACTAATTGAAAACGTTCGGTAAAAGTGGAATCTTCGGACTTAACTTTGGAAAGAGGAGAAATGACTTTAGGATAATCAACTACGAAAACTGGATCATTTATATTAGGCCTTACCTTCTTTTTAAACACCTCATCAATTTCTAGGGTGTTAATTTTATCCATATCACCAGGACTGTATTTTTCAATCAGTTCTGTATATTTTACCCTGGGCCATTTCCCGTTGAAATTGACTTTTTTATTTTCAAAGATTACTTCTTTTATTCCAATGTTTTTAACAAGAGTTTTGAGCCAATTTTCAAGACTATCCATAAGACCTTGGTAATCTTGATACGTCCAATATAGTTCAAGCATAGTGAATTCGGGGTAATGGTCATGATCAATACCTTCATTTCGAAAATTCTTGCCAATTTCAAAGATTTTCTCAAAACCACCCACGAGCAGACGTTTCAAATACAGCTCTGGAGCAATTCTTAGATACATATCAAGGTCAAGGGTATTAAAGTGTGTTTTAAAAGGAGCAGCCAGAGCACCACCGGGAATGGGTTGAATAACCGGGGTTTCAACTTCCATAAAACCATCGGCTTCAATTATTTTCCGAAGTTCATTTATTACCCGCGAACGAAGAATTATTTTTTTCTTTGACTCTTCATTATACACAAAATCAAGGTATCGACGGCGGTATCGTTCTTCAATATTTTCAATACCAAACCAAGCCGAAGGCCAGGGCCGAAGACTTTTGGCAATCATTCGAGCTGAATCAGCCATAATGCTCATTTCTCCCCTTTCGGTTTTACCGGGCACACCGTGAATTTCCAGAAAATCGCCTAAGTCAACAGTGTTCTGTAAAAGTTTAAAATTCTCAGTGTTATCTTCAAAAACCGCCTGAATTTTGCCGGAGCCATCCTTTATATCGGCAAAGATAATGCCCCCTTGATCCCGCCAACCCATCACTCTGCCGGTTATATATACAGGTTTGGCCTTCTTCTCAAAATCATCAAAAGATTCAAGAAGTTTTTTAATTTCAAAATCCTTTCGGCTCTTGGCGGGGAAAGGATTTTTTTTCTTGCGGTATTCCTCAAGTTTTTTGAGACGATTTTCTATTAAATCTTTTAACATGCCAAATTCAACTACTAATTTATCTTTATGATCTTTAAGACTTTTTTGCCTCCGGGGGTTTCAAAAACAACATCATCACCAACTTTACTGCCTAAAAGTTCCTTGCCTAAAGGAGATTCATAAGAAATTTTACCCTCAAAAGGATTAGCTTCATTAGAACCAACAATGGTATAAACAGTTTTTACACCATCTTTTCTAATTTCAACCTGGGAACCAATTTGAACCTTGTTGCTCTTACCAAGTTTTTTAATAACCTCGGCATTCCGCAAAATTTCCTCAAGCTGATTTATTTTCTGGTCGAGAATAGTCTTATCATTTCGAGCTTCTTGATACTCGGAATTCTCAGAAAGATCACCGAGCTCCTTGGCTTCCTTAAGACGCTTGGCAATTTTTCGACGTTCTCTACCTTTAAAATACTCCAGTTCTTTCTTAAGCTTTTCGTATCTTTCTTTTAAAAGATAAGTTTTTTTGAACATAGTTAAGATAAATTAAAAGTGAATTCATCCCGTTAGAGATAGGGTGTGCTCAAAAAGTACACCCGTGTGTTTTAAGACCGACCTATAAATTCCAGTTTTCTTTGATTCTATAGTAAACATAAAATTGATTGTTTGATTATCTCTAACGGGATTCATATTAATTAAACCGACTAATGTGGTAATAAGCGAAGCTTGCATCTCCCTGCGTTCGGAAAAGATAGAAAAACAAGTTTTCTATCTTTCTTGCCCT
>Ga0208905_1001007_pt1 | contig 14206 bp, 11 predicted proteins | sample AntAceMetag02UKS_FD_184776 | JGI IMG/M metagenome (GOLD analysis project Ga0208905, IMG submission 184776) | Saline lake microbial communities from Ace Lake, Antarctica - Antarctic Ace Lake Metagenome 02UKS (SPAdes) (version 2) | ecosystem: Environmental > Aquatic > Non-marine Saline and... | reverse complement strand
AGGCTGCGGTTTCATTCAGTGGCAGTTTTAATCCGTCCTGAATATTCTCTGTGATGGCCTTCTGATAGAAACTGTTAATCTGGGTTTTAAGAAGCGCTCCATACTGCCGGCCCATCTGGTGATAGTTTCCGTTCAGCTGGGCTACCGGTAGGTTTTCCGCCAGGTAGAGCGTCCCGCCCTCAAATTCTATTACTTTTACAAGTCCCGGTATATCCTGAGCGGGTGTTTCTGATTCTTTTTCTCCGGTGCATCCGGCGACACACAGAACCGCCATGAGAAGAATGAAGAGCATCAGTAGTTTTTGATATTTTTTAAGCATGATCTTTTCCTGAACCCGTGAATAGTAAGATTTTGGGGGTTCTGGTATTTATGGGGTTTTTTTCAATATTCTGCCAAAACTATTTCTTAGAATACGGAAATGAACTCAAATGGTGTAATGACGCCATTAGCGTTTCGTGTGATCATCATATTCGAGAATCAATGCTCCGACATAGCCGCATCTGCAGCAGTGATAATTCATTGCAAACAGACCCCGGACATCCCATTAGATGTCGGTGATTCCACAGTTTAGGCTTTTTTGATTTTTCGGGTCATGAAAGATTCACATCCTGGTTTGGTTACCTCTTTCTTTTCAAAACCCTGCCGGATCCACCGAATCCCAGCGACGCTTCGCCTTTTGTACAAGCAGCCAGGACGGGATAGCGAGGACAACTGAGGAGAGGGCATAATACGGGTTTACAAAGATAAGACCCGTGAAAACAGAAAGAACGATGCCAACAAGGACGAGGAACAGAAAGAACACCTTTACATCGTACACCAGCACGGTGGGGGAGAGCCCACAGAGCCAGACGACGACAGCCACGGCGTAAAACGAGACCGAGACCGCAAGCACCACGGCCGGAATCAGAAACGCGGCCTCGCCGGAGAGGAGGGCAACAACGGCGATGAAGACGCACGGAAGCACCTGAAGAAACGAAAACGTCGTAAGTTTACTCGTAATAAGCGTGCTAACGGCCACCGGCAGGCAGGCATACGACCCAAACGAATCAAACATCGTAATCCATGTGTACATCGTGGAGGCGATCACACCTGTGGTGATGGCAATAATAAAGAGCAGTCCGTGAGGCGGGTAAAACGGCCCTAACAGGGACAAAATGAACCAGATTATTACGAGAGGGAGGAGGAAGGAGAAGATTGTCTGCCCTATCAGGCTCCCGCTTCGGTACAGGTCGATGATGTCCTTTGCGGTGAGCGAAGGATGTGGCATGAACGGGAACCGGGCTATCAGAGGACTGAATGAGTCTTTGTAGATCTTTGCTGACCCTACGGACTCAGGGTTGAAGAGGACAATTGCGATGCTAAAGAGAAGGATGAGCACGGCGCAGGAGACGAGCAGGTTCACCCAGGAAAACGTGCTGTTAAGGAGAAGCGGCGGGAAGAAGAGCACCGGATTCGTGCCGGTTATGGTCGCAAGACCAGCCCAGGCCACGCCAAGGGTCAGCAGCACGAGCCAGAGCGCCGCATGTGAGCGGGCGTAGATGGTTGAGAGGAAGAAGACGCCACAGAGACCAAAGAGAAACGAGAGCGTCAGTGTGAGGAGCAGGAGCAGCGCACTTGCCCACGAGACTCCGGTAAACGGCGATGCAAGGATGTACCCAAAACCGAAGGGAAAGACCCAGAGGAAGAAGTAATAGACAGTATCCTTGACGACAAAGTTCAGAAAGATGAACTGCTCTGAGAGGGGAAGGCTTCGTGCACTGGAAGCGAGGAGGCTTGCCTGACCGAAGCGGCGGTTCATTGCCTCACTTCCAAGCAGCCCAAACCCGCCGACCATGATACCAAGCATCAGGTAGTTTGCATGGATTATCAACGTGAGGTTGCCGGCCGGGAGCGCCACCTGCATCAGCGGAATCAGAAATGAGCCCATGAACGCGATCCCGAATATCATAATCGGGAAGAGGGCAAAGGAAAGGTTGCCAAACATCGTGGAATGGACCCGCCATTCCTCTTTGAGCATACAGGCAAACAGTTCAAACATGGCTACCCTTCCGGATAAGCGAGAGGAAAAAGGAGGGCAGATGTTCGTCCCTTGCGGTTAGTTCGGCGACGGGTCCGGTGTGAAGGAGCCGGCCCTTGTGAAGTATCGCAAATTCCGAGCAGATTTCTTCGGCTACTTCCAAAATGTGGGTTGATATGAAAATTGTATTGCCCTTTTTGACGTAGTCTGTGAGGTAGTCCTTGACGAGATCCTGCATGATTGGGTCGAAGTTTATCAGGGGCTCGTCGATCAATGCGAGTTCAGGTTCATGGATGAAGGCCTGTGTGAACATCAGTTTCTGGCGGGTGCCACGGGAGAGATCTTTACAGAGCACCTGCTTTTTGTCGGCAAAGTCGAGGAATTCAAACCACCATTCTGCCTTTGTTTCAATGTCCGGGATATTCCGGACCGCAGCCACAAATGCAAGATATTCCTGGGCTGTGAGAAAACTCGGCGGGATTTCCTGCTCTGGAATAATACCCACCTGCCTGCGAACACCGACCGGGTCTGTTTGTGCATCAACGCCCAGTACCGTCGCCGTTCCGCCGGTTGGGAGCGTCTGGCCTGTCAGCATCTTAATCATGGTTGTCTTGCCGGACCCATTGGGGCCCAAGAGACCGAACAGAGCTCCTTTTCTGACGGTGAGATCTACGTTGTTTACGGCCTGCACATCACCGTAGTTTTTGGACAATTCCCGTGCTTCGATTATTGTTTTCATGTTAGGCATCAAATAGAAGAGAATTCAATTTTAGTTTCTCTTTCAGCTTTTAGAGAATTAATTTTACCTACAAATATTTTTTCGAGGATTGTACGCATTTTATTTAGGATTTTATCATCTATTTCAACATCATTTAATCCATGAATCAATTCCCTTCTACAATCTCTCGCTGCTTTAAAAATTATTAATTCATCCTCAGATATTTCAATATCTAAATTTTTAATCATAACATTGAACTTAGCCATTAGTGGACTATCATTCAGCATATTAATTTTTGATTTTATCGCAGCTTTCTGATTTTCATCAAAGTCAATAGTATCAATTAATGATTTTAATTTACTGATGTCAGGTTTTGAAAACAATTTTTCCGTTTTAGTTCCTGATATTAAAAATTCAAATGCAACCCACAGTCCAAGAAATTTATCTTTGTTATTACCATCTTGAATTGACTTTCCTAACCAATGCAATGCTTGGAGGAGATTTTCCTCAGAGTTGCTCAATTCAATTTTAGAGATTAATTCACCGCACAATTCGTTAATTTCAGAAAAATATTCCTGAGGATCGATATCCAAAGATAAAACATTTTCGTTCAAAGGTTCAATATTTATCAGCGTATGTGCATTGGAATTTTTTCTCCTACAATATACCCAAGTCGGAATACTAACTCTTGAAAAATATTTGTAGTAGCTAAATCGAGAATTATGCAGTTTAGAACCTACTTTCAATGAGGGAAAAGAAAGGTTGTTGCGAAAAGAGATTAAATCTACAGCCTTCGAAATTTCTTTGTACCCACTCATTAAAGCCTGATAAAAATTAGGAGCTCTTATCACAACTTTCGCTCTTGGAAAATTTCCATTCCATAAAGGATTACGTCGTCCATTATTGCTACTTCTTATCAACTGATCGTCCTTACTACAAAATTCTTGATAAAATTCAACGTTTCCAATGGTGAAACTATCATTAACGATTAAGTTAATCATGGGAACAATAACAATATAATCTTCGATTATCGTCTTTGGCTGTTGACCATTAATATTAAGTCCAAATTTAGCAACTCCAGTAACAATAGAAAGGAGGTCGTCAACAGAATTCATATTCTTAGCTTCAAAAGTTATTCTATCGGTGTCTGCTTCAATGCTGAAATCTTGAATTGTTAGAATTCCAACTTTTTTAGAAAAATTATAATTTTTTACATATCCTTTCAATATCAACTTTTCTGATTTATCGAGAACTTCTATCTCATCTGAAAAATCTACATAATGAAAATCAGGATTTTCATCTAAATATATCCAAAATTCTCCAATAGTTTTTATACCAGGTCCTTTCGTTTTAAAAATACCTAAAGTCAGTATTCCTTTTGAAAAAACCCGACCGCTTATTTTTATGATGTGTTGATTTTTCAAAGGCACATTACCAGGTTGAAAATTTACTTGATTATGGAATCTCTCTAAATCCTCAATATATTCGAAAACATAATTGTCATATTGATTTTTCACTTGTCTAAAATGTGATATATATGTCGAAAATTCTTGTGAATTATCTGATTTAACAACATTCTTTTTTCTACCCTTTTTTAAATTTACAGTCACCTCATTACAATTTTGCCCATCTTTAGCAAAAACCTCACTAATTTGGGTGATAAAAAAACCTTTTTCGAGAAGGTCTTTAATTTTTTTAATATTTGATTCCATTGTAGTTTGGAAAGTACTAATATCAGATAAATATTACTCTCACTTCTAAAAGATATGGCTTAAAACTTTACCAAACAAGCAGCGTGATTATGTGATCAGAAAGCTTGAAGAAAAAAATATGAAATTTAAAGAGCTGCCTTTGGGGTGTTTAAGAAAGAGACACCACAGAATCACAAATTATTTTCTGATTGAATTAACACCTGAAAAACCCTTAAAATCCTCTATTCCGGCACATTCACCGTCTTTTTCGTCCGTAACGCCCATACATAATAAGCTGATGACAATCAGAACTATCAGTGTACAGGAACCAGGCCCCTACCCGTGTTTCACGCCAAAAATAGGGGTTTGGAGAAGTAAATAATACCAGACATTTTCAAAAGTCTGATTTTAAATTATGATGTTTTTCGGATGCAGAATGCAATAACAAGCAGACTCAGCGGCACGATAAGAGGTCCCAGACCAGCGCTCTGTGAACCGGAAGCATTAGCCTCCTCATCCGGGACAAACGCCGGAAAGAGCGTTGGATGGAGAATGCCGGCGACCTCTTCAACAGCATCAATAATTCTGGGTCCCCCACGGCTGATAAGATCTGCATTCACAACACAGATGTGATTGTTCTTGACAGCTGGAATCTGCTGAAATACCGGTTTTGATGAGAAAAAATCAAAAATAACATCACTGCCGGTAGTACCCATACCACTCCCTGAACTGGCAATAATATAGTCAGGTTGTGCAGAGATAATTGATTCAGTACCCAGGATTCCCCAGCCTTCTACCTGATCCTCAAAAACATTTGTTCCTCCGGCAGCCCGAACGACCTCATTCTGGATGGTATCCCGGCCGCTGACATAAACCGGCGTAACGCAAATGACCTGAGCGACCGTCGGAACGTAGGAGAGCTCTTCTGTTTTCTCTTTTATGGCGGCAAGACGTCCTGACATATCTGAGATGAGTTCCTCAGCGTTCTGTGCCGTGCCGGTTGCTCTGCCGACCATGACAATATCAGACAGAACGTCTTCGATGGTTGCAGGGTCGAGTTCTATGACGGTCAAACCCGCACCATTCAGTTTTTCTTTGAGTTCAGCAGCGTTTCCACGGGATGTAAACACGAGGTCAGGTTGTGCCGCAAGGATCTTCTCAATGCTGGCGCTGGAAAATCCCCCGACACTTGGCTTTTCACCTGCTTCTTCGGGATAGTCACTATGGTCAGTTACCGCAACAATCCGGTCACCGAGACCCAGGGCGTAGAGTATTTCAGTATTGGAAGGCGAAAGGGAGACAATTCGTTCAGGGGCTGCCGGGATGGTGACTTCATTTCCGGCATCATCGCAGATGGTGACAGGGAATGGTTCTGCTGCACCGGGGACAGCGCATCCTGCCGGTACAAAAAGAAACCCGATAAGGGCAATGAGAATAAGTAAAATGATGTGATATTGTCTCATAAATAACTCTGTTTCATTGAAAGTATATCATCGCAATAGGATATATTTGCATTTAGTTAAATAAATGAAATTTGATTTTGGGCTGGCTGTTACTGTTCAGATAATGAGTCCATGCCCGTGAACAGTTCATGCAGACTATTCACCGGGATACGTCTCTCCTGAAGGACATCGAACGCATTTTGAAGGGAATTTCCGGTTGTAAAGTCCGACCATTCACCAAGCATATAGACGGGCGTATCAGCAAGGTCAGAAAGAAACGTAATATTTACAAGATTATCGTCACCGCATGGCATTCCGGCTAAGACAACGCAGTCCACCTCATGTAATGCTCTCTTCAGCTCTTCTGTTTTTTCTTTATTAATAGGAGCGAAAGCCGGCCGGAGTTTTTGCAGGGCGATAAATAAAAACCTCAAAAATACACAAAATCATAACCGAGATGTATCCTGCTATAGAATGTAGAGTATTCCGCCCTCGAATTCAGTTGCTTTGAAAGGTCCCGGTATCCAGAGTGGTTTGTTGTTCTTGTTGTGTCCTTCCTGCTCTCCCATGCATCATGTGACAAACATAATCCCATGAGAAGAATGAAGAAGAACAGTATTTTTTGATGTTTTGTGAGCATGATCTTTCCTGAACCCGGTGAATCGTGAGATTTTGGTGGTTCTGGTATTTAGGGGTCTTTTTCGTGAATCTGGTTAGATGTATGGAAAAAATGACAGGGCCGGGTATGATACGCTGTCTGTGAGTGAATTTCATTTTTTTAACAATTCAGGCGGGGTGAGCTGATTGCCTTTAGCAGGAGAAGAATCTCCTTCAAATGCCCCTCTGATTGATTCAGGTACTGACCGATCATTTTTCCGGTCGTGACAAAAAGAGGGATCAGAAGAGTGATTTAGCACGAAAATGACGAGCCCATTTTCATCAAACAGTGCCTGAAGCCCAAGCTTGACAGTTGGGTTATATTTATGGGGAAAATGAGAGTTCTATTCTCCGAATGATAGTTTCGTCTGAAATTCAAGCCCAAAATAAGGATTTTTTGGCAGAATTTTTTTCAAATATCTGGAACTGTCAAATTCTGTTTCTGCACAATCTGAAGGATTTGTGTGAAGTGGCAAGCTTGGGATTAAACTATAATTTGAGAGTTGGTGTTTACAACTACAGGAGTAGTATTCTGGCGAACATAGAAGTGTCTGTAAAATTGTTGATTTGGCTATGTAATGATTAAAACATCACATTAAATGGGCTAAATTGCATCAGACAATTGCTCCGGGTTGTTCCTTTTTGAGGACAATCCAGAATCCCTCATCACCATAAATAATCTCATAATCCGGCACCCCAATCTCCTGAAGCATTCTGGCAAATCGATCCCGGTTATCCGGTGACATATTGTTTTGGTTCATCTTTTTCCAGTCAGGATTTTTCGCGATCATTTTTGCTGCAATCTCATCACGTAGTTTTTGATCACCAAAGCCTCCGCCGATATAGGTGCCTCCACCGGGCTTTAAAACCCGGTAAATTTCCCGAAATGCCGAGTGAATGTCGTCCCAGAAGAACATCGATCCCCTGCTTACGATAAGATCAGCGGTATTATCCGGAAGCGGAATTGCATGGACATCTCCGTTCATGAGGAGAATTCTGTCTGTTAAACCGGCATTTTTGATGTTTTTCGCCGCAACATCCTGCATCTCTTCAGAGAGATCGAGGGCGATAACCTGTAAATCTGAAGCGTTTGCTATCGCGATGGAAAGGGATGCCGGGCCACTGCCAATATCGATGCATGTTCCTGTTGTGATGCCAAATCGTTGGATTGCCTGTTTTGCAATTATTGGGTAGACCGGTGCAAACAGGGTCTTGGCGATCGAATTCATATCTCCGGCTCTTTCTGTTCCGGAACGGTTTTTTTTGTTCGTCATGAAGCCATCCTGATAACGTTACTTTCTTCAGATTGATGTATTGGATAGTTGATAAAAATCGGAAAAAGGTGAAATCTATTCTGTTCACTCTTTGGAAGAATATTATAAAGTCGTTGTCCTGATAATCTCCTCAGGTTTTCCCTTTAGAATATCCAGATACGTGTTCCAGACAACATCAAGATGCTGGGCGTGGGCAATGAATGGATTGAGCATACAGAGTCTGAGAACATAGACCGATTTCACCCGGTCCCATTCCTCGGCAGGAATGCCCAGGCACTTTGTAAATTCCTTTGGAGCATCGCCATAGTCAGCATAACTGAGATCTGTTTTTGGGAGAATTCAAACGTTAAACGTCTGCAAACAGTACATTCTATGCAGGAGAAAGCCGGCCGGAGTTTTTGCAGGGCGATAATTGAACACCTCAAAAACACACACAATCATAAACGATATTTACCCTGCCTATAGAATGTAGAACAGAAACGTTCGAATCAAGAGCGAACCGATGCACGATTAAAGCCGGGCTGGCGTTCGCCTCCGCTTTGAATTTTAATTTTTCAATTCCGGGTTTGATCCTGAAACAAAGAGATCGGGAAGACACATATGTTTCAACAGACATTTCGCAATATTGACGATATCCTCTACAAGGATTCAGGATCTGATAGTGAACTCGATTATATCGGGCAGACCTCATGGGTTTTGTTCCTGCGCTACTTAGACGAGTTAGAGAAAATAAAAGCAGATGAGGCCGCCCTTACCGGGAAATCCTACGAGTTCATTCTGGATGAGGAATACCGGTGGTCAGTCTGGGCAATGCCGAAAGGTGCTGACGGGAAACTTGACCATCATGCAGCGATGACCGGGCCGGATCTGGTGCAGTTTGTGGACGGGAAACTCTTTCCGTATCTGGCCGGGTTTAAGCAGAAAGCCGATCACGCCCAGACGATTGAATATAAGATTGGTGAGATCTTTTCTGAGCTTAAAAATAAGATACAGAGCGGATACAACCTGCGTGAGATTCTGGAATATGCTGACGGGCTGAAGTTCCGGTCTACGAAAAACAAGCATGAGCTCAGCCACCTGTATGAGTCCAAGATTAAGAATATGGGCAACGCCGGGCGAAACGGCGGGCAATACTATACACCCAGACCGCTCATCAGGGCGATGATTCAGGTGACTGACCCACAGATTGGTGAAACAGTCTATGACGGTGCTGCCGGCTCATGCGGGTTTCTGTGTGAATCCTATGGCTATATCGGCGAACGGATGGACCAGACCACCGAGAACCTGAACATCCTTCAGGAGAGGACTTTTTACGGCAAGGAGAAGAAGAATCTCGCCTATGTCATCGGCATTATGAATATGATTCTTCACGGCATTGAAGCCCCGAATCTTATTCATACGAATACGCTCGGCGAGAATATCAGGGATATTCAGGAGAAGAACCGGTATCATGTCATCTTAACCAATCCACCGTTTGGCGGAAAGGAGCGCAAAGAGGTGCAGCAGAACTTTGACATTAAAACCGGCGAGACGGCGTTTCTGTTCTTACAGCATTTTATCAAGTCCTTAAAGACCGGCGGACGGGCAGCAGTTGTGATTAAGAACACATTTTTGAGCAATACGGATAATGCCTCGGTGAGTCTGAGAAAACATCTGCTGAGGAGCTGCAATCTGCATACGGTTCTGGATATGCCCGGCGGAACGTTTCAGGGTGCGGGTGTGAAGACGGTTGTTCTTTTCTTTCAGAAGGGCGAACCGACGAAGTCCATCTGGTATTATCAGTTAGATCCCGGCAGAAATATGGGGAAGACCAACCCGCTGAACGATTCAGATCTGGAAGAGTTTGTAACCCTTCAGCCCGACAAACCCGAAACCGAACGGTCATGGAATTTCCGGGTTGCAGATATCAATGAAGACACGTTCGACCTGAGTGTGAAGAACCCGAACACCCCGGAAGAAGCCCCGCTCAGGAGCCCGAAGGAGATTCTCGCAGAGATGGAAGCCCTTGACACTGAGACGAGTGCGGTTCTGAAGTCGATTCAGAAGTTATTATGAAATCTGAGAAGAATATGCCGCCAACATCCCTTCAGTCCGGAGAGGACTATGCGTTATGGCTTGCGGATGCTCGGCTATGTCAGGATTTAATGGCGAAATTTCCTAAGATGAAAGGAATTTCTGAGGAGAATCAGAAATATCTTCACCAATGGCATCTGTTCAATACCAAAGAGCTTTCTAATTGGGCGACAGGCTGTTGCCCTTTTGCAGCATCTGATCTACCACAAACAGGAAGTGAGCTAAATGTGGCACAAGCTGTGGCAGTTTTTAATTTTTACCGGAGATGTGTGGAAAGTTTCCCCACCGTTGAACAGCTTGAGGAAGAGCTGAGGAGTCTGGACAGATGAAAGAGGGGTGGGAATTAAAGAAGCTGGGTGAGGTTTGTCAATTTGATAAATTAAAAAATGGCAAGGATAATCTACCATATGTAGGGCTTGAGCATATTGAATCCAACACCGGGAAATTTATTGGAACAATGGATTCGGTTCAAGTTAAAAGCTCTACATTTTATTTTAATGATAAACATCTGTTGTATGGAAGACTTCGACCCTATCTGAATAAAGTATTAATCCCAAATTTTGAAGGACATTGCTCAACTGAAATATTTCCAATAAAAGTAAGTGATGTCATATTAAGAGAATTCCTTTTCCTTTGGTTTACTTCTGAAAAAACAGTAGAGATGATAAACTCCACTTGTACAGGTGCAAGAATGCCCCGTGCAAATATGAAGGAAGTAATCAATTTTCAAATTCCCATCCCCCCTCTATCCGAACAAAAACAAATCGTTGCAATTCTGGATAAGACATTTGAAGCCATAGACCAAGCCAAAGCCAACATTGAAAAGAACATTGAAAACGCTAAAGAGCTTTTCCAAAGCAAACTCAATGAAATCTTCTCTCAAAACTGTGAGGGATGGGAAGAACATCGCCTTAAAGACATAACAACGAAAATCGGGAGCGGGGCAACTCCGAAAGGAGGACAGACATCCTATAAGGAATCTGGAATTTCATTAATTCGGAGTATGAATGTGCATGATGCAGGTTTTGTTAATGACAAGCTTGCATTTATTGACAAATCACAGGCTGAAAAGCTAAATTATGTCACCATAAAAGAGAATGATGTTCTGCTGAATATTACCGGAGCTTCTGTTGCAAGGTGTTGTATTGCTCCAAAGGCGTATTTACCCGCAAGAGTTAATCAGCACGTCTCAATTATTAGATTAATGGAAGGAATAATGGATAAGAATTTTTTACATTATTCATTAATTTCCCAAGAAAATAAAAAGAGACTTTTAGGCATTGGTGAGCAAGGATCTACAAGACAAGCAATTACTAAAGCCCAAATTGAAAATTTCGTAGTAAAATTTCCGTCAAATATTAATGAACAGATTCGAATTGTTGAAAGACTTAATTTTGTTCGGAAAGATTCTTCGTTAGTTGTGGAAAATTACCAGAAAAAATTAAACAATCTCGAAGAACTCAAAAAATCTCTCCTCCAGAAAGCTTTTGCCGGAGAACTGACATAAGAAGAATAAAGTGCCCCATCTATGAACCTCAATGAATCAGAGACCGAATTAAACCATATTGATCCTGCTCTCAGGGAAGCAGGCTGGGGCGTTGCGGAAGGGAGCCGCATACGCAAGCAATTCCCCATCTCAAAAGGTCGTCTGATTGGGCAGGGGCGGCGTGATAAGCCACTCAAAGCCGACTACGTTCTCCAATACAAAAACCGCAATCTCGCCGTCATCGAGGCAAAAGCAGTCGGAAAATACTATACTGACGGCGTCGGGCAGGCCAAAGACTACGCAGAACGGCTAAACGTCCGGTACACCTACGCCACAAACGGTTATGAGATTTATGCCATCGACATGGACAGGGGCACAGAAGAAGACTGTGCCGGGTATCCGACACCCGACAAACTCTGGGAGATGACCTACCCTGCCCGGAAAACCGATACAGAGATTGAATCTGCAAAATGGCGGGAAGAGTTTTTCAAAACGCCCTTCGAAGACCGGGGAGGCACCTGGCAGCCACGATACTATCAGGAAAACGCCGTCAACAAAACGCTCGAAGCCGTTGCGGATGGCAAAGACAAAATCCTCCTCACCCTTGCCACCGGAACCGGAAAAACCGCTATCTCATTCCAGATAGCATGGAAACTCTTCCACGCCCGGTGGAACATCAACAAAGACGGCAAACGAAGTCCGAGAATCCTCTTTCTCGCAGACCGGAATATCTTAGCCGACCAGGCATTCAACGCCTACGGAGCCTTTGAGGAAGATGCTCTGGTGCGTATCTCCCCCGCCGACATCAGGAAAAAAGGCAAAGTGCCCAAAAACGGCAGCATCTTCTTCACCATCTTCCAGACCTTCATGAGCGGCCCGGATGGTTCGCCATACTTCGGCCAGTATCCCACAGACTACTTTGACTTTATCATCATCGACGAATGTCACCGGGGCGGAGCAAACGACGAAAGCACCTGGCGGGCCATACTGGAATACTTCAGCCCCGCCGTTCAGTTAGGTCTTACCGCCACACCAAAACGGGATATCAACGTCGATACGTACGCCTATTTTGGCAAACCGGTGTACGTCTACTCCCTCAGAGAAGGCATCAACGACGGATTCCTCACGCCGTTTCGGGTAAAAGAGATTGCAACAACCGGCGATACATACACCTACACGTCTGATGACACCGTCGTTGAGGGCGAGATAGAAGAGCACCACGAGTACACCATCGACGAGCAGAACAAAATTATTCAGATTATGGCGATTGAAAAATATCGCGTTTCGCTCTTTATGGACAGCATCAACCAGCAGCAAAAGACGCTGGTCTTCTGTGCAACGCAGATCCACGCCGCCGCCGTCCGTGATTTAATCAACCAATATGCCACCATAAAAAATCCAAACTACTGCCACCGGGTCACCGCAGACGACGGCGGTATTGGTGAACAGCACTTACGGGACTTTCAGGACAACGAAAAGAGTATTCCGACCATCCTTACCACGTCCCAGAAACTGAGCACCGGCGTTGACGCTCCGGAAATCAGAAACATCATTCTGATGCGCCCCATAAACTCAATGGTCGAGTTTAAACAGATTGTCGGCAGAGGAACGCGACTGTTTGACGGCAAAGATTACTTCACCATCTACGATTTTGTCGAAGCTCACCGGCACTTTGCTGATGAAGAATGGGACGGTGAACCCCTCGATCCCGAACCAATAAAGAAACGGCATGGCAGGGAAAAACCAACGGGTGTACATGAGGATCCTCCCTGTCCCATCTGCGGAAGATCCCCCTGCATCTGTGGCAATCAACCCCGGCAGATGATTAAAGTCAGACTCTCAGACAATAAAATCCGGGAACTTGACTCAATGGTAAAGACCACCTTCTGGAGTCCGAACGGGACGCCGATTTCCGCAGAACAGTTCCTCAGGCAGTTATTCGGCGACCTGCCAACATTTTTCACCAACGAAGATGAGCTGAGACAGTTGTGGAGTAACCCAAATACCCGCCGGGAACTGCTCATGAAATTAAGCGACAAAGGCTACTCGATTGCTCAGCTTGAAGATTTAAGAAAACTGGTCCGGGGTGAAGACAGTGACCTCTTTGACGTTCTGGCCTATGTGGCGTATAACAAGGATTTAATTCCGCGATACAACCGTGCAAAAAAAGCAAAGAACCACCTGGACGCCTATAGCCTCAAAGAACAGGAGTTTCTGAATTTTGTACTGGATCAGTATATCAGAGATGGTGTCACCGAACTCGACGTTGACAAACTGCCGGGCCTTCTGACCCTGAAATACCAAGGCGTCACCGATGGCATCCGGAAACTCGGGGATGTTGAATCAATACGGGGGACGTTTATCGGGTTTCAGGAGTTTCTCTATCAGCGGGCGGTTGTGTACTGAGATGACGGATTGATGAAGCGTCATTTCCCCTGAAACCCCGTCCTGACAGGGTTGTGGGGAAAATGAATATGGTCATCGAGGATTTCCACTACAGTATGGCCTTTTTCGTCACAAAAGGACGCAGAATATATTAGGAACCTTATGAAGTGATGTTCCCGAATGTTTGAATGAGTGCTTAAATAAATAATAACCAGACATTCGGGATAAACCAAAAATATTTAACATATGCATGTATTCCTTAAAAGCACAATTATATAGAGTATTAAATGACATTCGAAATAGATTCCGTGCCAAATGATAAAGTCCAGGGCAGTAATATGAAAAAAATTATTGTTGTCCAGCGAAATGATCCGAATGCTGATGCTGCTACAAATTCGCGGAAGCTGGCAGAGCTCAGGGAGTTAGCACATGCTGCTGATTATGTGGTTGTTGGCACATTTGA
>Ga0208905_1001004_pt1 | contig 14217 bp, 18 predicted proteins | sample AntAceMetag02UKS_FD_184776 | JGI IMG/M metagenome (GOLD analysis project Ga0208905, IMG submission 184776) | Saline lake microbial communities from Ace Lake, Antarctica - Antarctic Ace Lake Metagenome 02UKS (SPAdes) (version 2) | ecosystem: Environmental > Aquatic > Non-marine Saline and... | reverse complement strand
ATTTTACTCATATATTTATATTTCTCCTTTCTTAGTTAGTTAATCTTCTCTATTTATTAAATTTCTTATAACATCTTTTAAAAGTATATTGTCTTGTTCTAATTCATTAAATCTTTCTAGTTTGTTTTGTATCTCTACTGGAAATTTTATGACAACTTGTTCTTTATTTTTATATTTCTTTAATTCTTCTTTTACCTTTTTTATTGGCAATGTAAAAACAATATTTCCATTATATCCAGTACTCATAAACCAATGACTTTCTTTTTTGGGTTGATATTTCTTTATTTTAAAACCATTTGAAAACATTCTTGTTAAACTTTTATCTTTCATATATTTATATTTCTCCTTTCTTAACTTAAATTATATTGTTCCATTTCGGCTACCTTTAACCTTGAACTTGTAGCTGATATTAACTTCTCAATACATTTCATTTTAATCTTTATAGTCATAAGTTTAATACCATCTTCAGAAGCATTCCATATTCTTTCAGCGCTAGCAACTGAATGTTCAGCCATTAAGATAGGCATTTCAAATGCTTCCTTAGTTTTAAGAGATATTAACTCTTCTCCTAACTTAGCAAATTCATCAGCCAAATCTTGTTTTGTTTTAATTAGTTCTCTTGGTGTAGCCATATATTTAAAATTTAATATCTTTTTGTGTTAGAAAATTACAATGAGTTAATAATAAGTTATTTGGTTGTAAAAATGCTAAGTCTCCTTTTATCTTTAAATTTTTTCATTCCACTTTTCATTATTGCCTCTATAAACTCATATAAATCTGCTTGAGCAATTGCTGGATGCCAATTTTTATATTGATTAGTTTTTACTATGTAAAATGATGTTTTTTTAAAACCACGAATATCTTTTTGTTTATAAAATTTATTAGTATATTTTTTCTCTCCAATCTTCATTAGTTTAAAAAGTTCTTCTGTTTTCTTTAAATTTCCGATAATTTTTATTGCTTTATTTCTTCTTTTTTTAACAATTTTAAAATTTATTCCTATAATATAGCTATTCGAATAAATATCTATTTCAAAAAAATATGGATTCCCATTCCAGCGAGATGTGAAATGATCTAAGAAAATTTGAGCATATTTTTCTAATTGTGCTTTAGTTGTATTTTGAATAGGTGTTTCACTATTGTTCAGTAAAGGGATTGATACTTTCGTAGCATAATTAATCAATTTTTTTTCATCAATCTGCATATATTTAAAATCTTATATCTTTTTTAGTTAGAAAATTACAATGAGTTAATAATAAGTTATTTGGTTGTAAAAATGCTAAGTCTCCTTTTATCTTTAAAGTTTTATCTTTCAAGAAATTATCACTAACATCAACATAATTACCTTTATTCTTTTTTATCATTCTTATAAGTTGTTTCTCTTTTAGTGCTACATCTTTTCTTTTTCTCTCTAATCCTTTGATTACTTGTTCAGCTTCCATAAATTGTCTTTTAGTAATATATAATTCTCCTTTTTCATCTTCATCGTGAAATTCATAAACTATTCCTACTTCTTTGTGTAATATTTCTATTACTTCTTTTTTATTCATATATTTTAACCTCCATCTTCTACCTACTCATATCCTTAGACATTATTTAAAACGCTTTCACAAAGATAATTGTAGGTAGAAGTTAGATAAGTTGTTAATTATCAAATGGGATATCTTCAATATTTATTTCTTCTTCTTTAGAAATATCATTAGCATATCCTTTCTTTTTAAAATAGTAACGAATATCAATACCTGCTTTTCCATTACTTCCTACTTCAATAATTGCGTTTTGTATTTTACTTGATAAAGTTGCGTGGTCAAAACAAGCTCCTAATATCTGACATATCTGACCCCAACTCATATCTAATGTTCCTTGGTCTGTTTGAACTTGAACTTTTAATTGACTTCCTTCAAAATAAGTATCTTTAATCTCAAAAGTTTTTTCTGCGTCATTCCACTTTTTATATTTCTTTCCCATTATAGTTTTAAATATAAATTGCTTTTTTACTAAGCTACTCATTTTTACCCAGCTAGTTTGATTGTCCATATTGTTTATATTAGTTTTTTAGTAAAATTTCCTACTGTCTTTGTTTCTACTGGTTTAGATTCTACTTTTTCTTGTTCATCTATAGCTCTTCTAATCTGCTTATAATTTTGTTCAAATACTTCTACTGAATTAAACTCTAATTCATAATAAGCATAAGTTTCCATTGGGATTCTGCGAGTTATTTTTATTTCACTCATACATTTTTTTCCTTTTTTAATTATTTATTATAATGACCATTAGAATCATAGTCTGAACTTCCCATTTTAGATTCTTGATATTCTTCTGCTCGTTCTCTTGCTTCTTGTTCTAATTTACGTTCGTGTAATTTTCTTGTTGAAAGCATTTCTGCTGCTCCCATAATTAACATTCCTTTTTGTTGGATTTTCATACGATTATTTATTATTTGTTAAAAAATCTTTGATTGCTTTTCTAATAATATTTGAAATATGTAAGCAGTTATCTTTTGAGTATTTCTCTACTTCTATCCACATATTATTATCAAGTCTTAATAGGTATAGTTTCTTTTTGAGTTTCATAGTTATCCACAGTTAGTTATTTATACTCTAAGTATATATCATCTAATTTTATTTGTCAAGCCTTTTTATCAAAAGTTATCAACAGGTCTATTTTTCATATTTCTCTAATACTTTTAATAAAAACTCTTTATCTTTTTCTGTTGGTTCATATCCAATCTCATCTAAAAATTCTTTTGTCTTTCTAAGATACTTTTGTTCTACCTCTTTAGAATGTAATGCTGGTAGTCCTTGTGATGTTCTTCCTTCTGGTTGATGGTTTCTAAAGTTATTTAAAGGACAAGCATTATAAGGAGAATCTGATATACGCTTTTTAATATGGTGTAAACAATCAGCATCACTTCTGCCGTCTTCCCAATCTTCTGCATATCCTCCTAAGTCAAATAACTCTCTTGTTTCTGGTTTAAAATTATTACGCATAGAAATTTAATGTTTTACCTATTTCTTTAGCTCTCTCCTCTGTCAAACTTTTTCTATCAGATTTTTCTTCTTCCTTTAAGAAATTATCTATATCAATCCATATCATTTCTTTTTTTTGTCTAGGTTTATAAAACCATATTACTACATAAGCTTCTGCTTTAGCTATAGAAAAACAATCAAATGGTTTTGGATTAGTAAATCTCATTCTACTTCCTCTAAATATAGGCATATCATTTATCTTATGATATACCCCACCTCTCTTAGCATTTTCTAATGCTTTTCTTTGATGAGGTTTAACTTGGTCAAATGGCATAGATTTTAATTTACAAATCTTTAGTTCCCAAACAGCAGATACTTCTGATGGTAGCCATCTCTCTTTTATCTCCTTAGAAAACATTACTTGGAAATCTTTTTCTTTCATATAATTATTTTATTTATTATCTAAATCTACTTCCTCTATGATTAACTCTTCTTCTGCTTCTTTCATCTTAGCTCTATAGAACTTCATAAAGTATCTATCACTACATTCTAAGCAACGGAAATACTTATAGTTATCTATTAGTTCTATTATTCCTTTGTTTATTTTAGTAGTTTTCATCTTTATGAGTATTATCTATTAAACTAAACTTATTATCTTTAAATATTACTTTGAATTGTCCTAACTTGCCTGTAAGTCTATTTTTATCTACTATAATTTTACTAATATTTGTAAGTTCTGGAATATTTTCTCCCATTTTAGCATCTCCTTTTAATCTATGAATAAATATAACTGCATCTGAAAGTTTATATGCTTCACTTGCTCCATATATATTTTGCATACGAGGTTCTCTACCTTCTTCTAATTTTACAATATGAGCATTTAAGAAAATAATAATTTCATATTCAATAGCAATTCTTTTTAGCATTCCTATAATTCTCTTTTGCATTGTAAGTTTATCATCACCATTTTGAACATCTACTGTAATAAAATCTAAATTGTCTACAAACACTATCTTAGTATAATAATTAACTATTGATTCTACTATTTTATCTTCAAGCCATTTAACATTATCTGATATATTTTCTTTAGGAACATAACAAAGTAGATCATCATAACCACCAATTTGTTTAAATCTCCATTGAAGTTCATTTAAAGGCATCTCATAACTAAACCAAACTACTGGAATTGCTTGTTCTGAATATTGTTTAGTAATTTGTAAACTTAATTGAGTTTTACCAAAACCACTAATACCTGAAATAAGAATTAATTGTCCATCTCTAAATCCTCCCATAAACATATCATCTAAAGTTTTAAGTCCCGATGGCATTGCTTGACTTAATTCTTTAAACTCTACTTTTTGAATTGGTATAATCTTATCTTCTAAGTCAGAAGATAATTTACCTTTTAGTATATTTTGTTTATATTTTTCTTTGACAAGCTCCATATATTTATATTAGTTAATTGTTAGCTATATATTTTCTTATTGTTGATAAATTCCATTCATCTTTAAATTTCTCACTTACAAAAGCAAATGTCTTATTAATTCGTTCTTCTGAATATTCAGCTAAAACCGAAGCATCTTTTGTCCATCTTACTAATTCTGCTCGGGCTGCTTTTAAACTTGGAAAATCCACCCCTTTAGTTTTAAAATACTTTCCTATAAGAGATATATGAGGTTTTTTATCTTTTATTACTTGTTCAATATACTCCTTAGAGGAAAATTCTTCGGGAGATTTATCTCCCAGTATTTCTTCTTTTACATTCTTATCATTCTTGTTTGCTGTTAGTTGTTTGTTAGTAGATTGTTGGTAGTATGTTAGAGGGCTTGTTAGTTTGCTTGTTGGTTTATCATCATTAAGTTGATAATCTGTCCAATTCAATAGGGTTATTAGTCTAAATCTGTTTGTTGATTGGTTTGTTAGTTCGCCTGTTGATTTTAGCTTATTTATGCAAGTTCTTATAGTTTGTACTGAAATGCCTGTAGCCTTATTTAATGAGTCTAATCCAGTAATAAATTGACCTCTTTTTACTATTTGTCCTTGCCATTTATTATCTTTGTGGTTAGCTAATATAAGAAAATGTATGAAAAGATGTACCATTTCTGATTTATGATACCATTCCCATTTTGCTATTTTCCTATGTATTTTTACCCAACCTTCCATATTATTTAACTTTATAAAATCTTATAATTTCATTCGCTAACATTTCTTTCAATTTTCTAAAATCAGCATTACCAGATTGTATTTCTTCTAACATAGATTTCTTCTCTTTAAAATCTTCTGTACAGTTTATTAAATATGATTCAGTAAATTCATCTCTTAGGCATAATATTTTATCAAACATTATCTTTCGTTCATCATCAATATTTATAACATTTCCCCAGCTAGTGGACATTTTCCTTCCATCTGTTCCAAGTAACATTGGAGTAGTTATTATTTCTTGTTGTTTCTGATTAAAATATTTTTGAATATCTCTACCAACTAAAAGATTAAATAATTGGTCTTCTCCCCCAACTTCAATGTCGGCTTTTACCATATAACTATCATAACCTTGTAATAAAGGATAATTTAACTCCTTAATATATACTGGCATTTCATTTTTTATTCTATGTTTAAAATTACGCCTAGCAATCATTTTTTGTACAGTAAATAAATTTTGTAAATCCATTAGTTCCTTAGCAGTTATTTTATTAAACCACTCAGAATTATAATGAATTTCACATTTATCAATATCTAATATTTTACTAATTAAAGGTAAATAATTTTTTAGATTACCTTGTATTTCTTCATCTGTTAAAACTGGTCTTTTGTCTAGTTTATCAGATACATCACCAATTTGAGCAGTAAAATCCCCAATTATTAAAATTATTTTATCACCTTGTTTTTGAAATTCTCTTAATTTTAGTAATGGAACAGTTCTACCTAAATGTATTGTTTTACCAGTTGGGTCAATACCAAATTTAATTCTCTTCATATATTTATTAGTTAATTACTTAAACAAAAAATGCTTTTGTATTCTTTGCTATCTTTCTTATTTTATTTATAAAATCTTTTTGTGTCATAGCTCTTTTTATAGTATTACATTCTCTACAACAACTGATTATATTATCTTTTATATATCCTTTGTTATTATCAATTCTATCAAGACCTATGGTTTCTATTTCATCTCCACAATAACTACAGGGTTTTTTCCAATACATTTTAAATTCTTCTAATGTTAATGTAAATTTTAATTTTCTTGTTTTGGCACCCTTTTTATATGCTGAGAGCCTACCATTAGGTGTATAATATCTCTCCATAGCTTTTTTTATTAAGTTTAATCTATGTTTTTTATAATATTTTTTCCACCCTTTCTTTCTTCTTTTTTTAATAGCTTCTTTATTTCTTTGATAATATGTTTTATGATATTTTTTCTGATATTTTTTATTTTTATCCATAAATTTATATAATTAAAAAGATGCTGACTTCTTTGCTGACCAGGGAGTTATCACGCCACCTTTTAACAAAAAAATCAGCACCCTTGTAATTAGGCTTAGCTGAATTGAATTGTGATAATGTTTTGGTCATATAAATTTTAAATTTCTTACTGTTAATAACTTTACCTTTAGATTAGCATAGGTAGTTTTTAATGTCAAGTGTTTTTATACAATATTCTAGGGAATGTCTCAAGACGGCTTATTTAAAGGGTTTATCTAACAAATATTTTCTTCCATTTAGCTTTCTCTTTTGCTAATTGTTTTTCTTTTTGTTCGTCATTTAATCTTTTATATTTTTCACTATTAAGATATTCATTTACCTTTTCATTATATTTAGCATTAGCTTCATCAAATCTTTTCTGTCCAACTTTGTTTTTAAACTTTGTTATTTTTTCTGTATTACTATTGTTCCAATTATCTCTAAATTGATATGTGTTAGCAGAAAATCCTAAACCATCTGCTATGAGAGCAAGAAGAGCCATAGCCATACCATCAATTTTCTTAGCATCATAAGCACCTTCTAAAACCATAGGAATAGTTAAATTTTTTAACTCATTTTGAAGTGTAGGTTTATCTCCATCAAAATCTTCTCTATTAACCATATCTTTTATAACTTGAAATATAGGAGAAAACTTATTTTCTGTAAAGTTCCAAAATAAATCCATACCTTTAGACATACCAAATCCACTTAATTCTTTTTTAATTCCACTAACAGAACTTTTAGTATTATTAGATTTTATTCTTGCTACTAAGTTAATATAAGGAATCATACCACCTGTTATATCAAATCTAGTATTACCAAGTTTAATCTTACCAAAATCAGAACTTGTTGGATCATCTTCTACATTAGCACCAAGTGCCTTAGCTATCATTAAAAGCATTGCTGTAACAGAAACTATTTTTAATAAGTTTATACTTGCTTGTTTTTTAGTAAATTTAGACTTACCTCTTATTGGTTCAAATATTGTATCAAAATTAGATTTAGCAAATTTAACTGAGAAAAAAGCCTTGTTTAAAAACTCTTGAGCTTTACCTGATATAGGTAAGTTTCCACGACCAGTCATACTATTAACTAATCTATTTATAGCACCGACTTCTTCATTGCTTTTTAAATCTACACCTACATTCTCAGCCATATTATAAAGTTTGTCAGCTAAATCAACTCTTAATCTCATAGCACCAGCTTCATAAGATACTTCGGCAGCTTTAAATAACCTACCTAATACAGGGATTTTAGCAGGTAATGAAGTAGGAAATTCTTCTTCCATAACTCCAATATCTAATTTATATTTTCCTTTAGTATATAATCCTTTAGCATAATTAGGTCTTGAGTATATCTCTGCTTTTACACCATCTAAGATAGTATCTCCAGCTATATTACTACCAACGAGAGTTTTTCCTATATCTTTAAAGGAAGTAGCAAAGTTTTTAGCCCATAGTTTAGGATGAGTAAATAAAACTTTAATACCTTGACGACCCCAAAAACTATTATCAACTGAAGCCTTAATAGCCCGAGAGTTTTCAGCTATAAAATTAAATGCTATTGATCCAGCTCTCCCAGCTGCTCTAGGAACTTCTCCTATCTTTTTAGGAATTATAAAACCTTTCCCTTCAGATATTCTTTCTAATCCAGCAATATAATTATCATAGGCTACTTTTTTAGCACCAAATTCTATTCCTTCTTTAACACTATTCCAAGTTCCATCTACATTTCTTTTGGCTTCTGCTTCTATCATATCCTGTCCTAGTTCTGTAATAGTTTGAGCTTCTTCTAAGGATACATCAGCATTATACTTTTTACCATAAATATCAGCAGTTAATTCATTTAAAAATGATTCATTCTCAGCAGGGTTAAACTTTCTTCTTCTTTTCTCAGCATAAGCATCTTTAATCTTCTGGCTTGCAGCTTGTTTTTGTTCTGTAGTTAAACCAGTAATTTCTCTAGCCCAAGCAACTAAACCTTTTTCTTGATTTACTAGAAGTAATTTCTTTTCAAATAAAGCATTAACTGTTTTAGCTTGTTCTGTAGAAAGAAATTTATCAAAAAAAGCTCTTCTCTCAGCAGATGTCATAGCTAAGAGTTTATTAGGATCTATTTCTTTATCCCTAAATGCTTTTTTTAATTTTCTGATTCCTTCATCAGTTAAACATAATACCATATATTTATCCCATTAATTTTGCTAAAATAATTAAACCTAAAATCAAAAGTATAGTATCAACATCACTTATTTCTTTTTCTATTTTTTCCATATAGTTAGCAACGAATTTCTTCCAAAAAAGTATCCCATTCGCTTTTAGTTATTTTTTCACTTTTAACAGTTTGTTTAGCACTTCTTTTTATACTCTTTTTAACTTCAGTTGAAGATTTACCTCGTTCTTTTAATTTTCTATTAGCATTTTCAGTTCTTAATCTCTTTAATCTATATATTCTAGCAGCCACCGTATCTCTTTTTCTTTCACGAATAAGTCTAAGAGTTTGTCCTGCTTCACTTGTTTCAGTTGCTAGTGGAGATTTAGCTAGTTCTAATAATAACTCAGCATCTCCTTTTTTAACAGCATAATTTTCTAATCCCACTAATAATGAAGCTCCTTTTAATCCTTCTGGAAGTTGTTCTTGTCCTTTTACTACTCGCAATACATCCTCTTTAGAACTTTCACTTATAAATTTATCAAATATATTAGTTTGTTCTTTAAGTGTAGTAGCATTATATTCAGCAACATTTTCTAGTCCACTTAAAATACCTTTATCAATTCCTTTAGCTTCTATACTTTTACCTACTTTAGTTTCTTTAATAGTAGGAGATGTTAATTTAGCTTCTTTTACTGGTTTATATGTTAATTCTTTAGATTTTTGTATTTCTTTTACTAGAGAGGTATCAGACACCACTTTTGTTGGTTTAACCTCGCTAACAGCCTCCTGTGGCTTCTGAGTAGGTGTTATTTCTTGTTCTTTAAGTTTTTGTAAGTACAATTTCTCATCAGTAGTAATATAAATGGTTTCTAATCCGTCTGCTTCTGCTTGTAGTATTCTTCCATTTCCATCCATAACTTGTAATTTACCTTCATCATTTTTCTTTGCTAATACTGGTAAATCTGTCATTGATTTTTTACCAGCTTCAAAATCTTGTTCAGCTAATTTTCTATCCATTGGTTCAAATACTAAATCTTTTATTTTTACTTCTTGAACTGGTAATCCTTTTACTTCTGTAATTTTAGGTTCTACTGGTTTTACTCCAGTAGTTATTGCTTTTTCTTCCATTTCAGAGTTAATCTTTTCTAGTATTACTTTTGTATCTTCAGTAGCTTTTTCTATTGATGTTTTTCCATTTTCTGTTTCAGCAATTTCATCTAAAGTTTTTATAATAGTTTCTTTATTTTTTGTATCAATAGCTTTATCATATTTCTTTTTATTTTCCTTATTATATCCTTTATATGCTTCTTCATTTAAATAAGTAAATACATCACCAGTACCACCTAATCCTAATCCCATTAAAGCACCTAAAGCACCAGCTTCTCTAGCTTCAGGAGAACCATAATCCACTTCTTTTCCTAATGCTTCTTGTTGAAATCTATATTGAAAAAATTGTTCTTCAGACATTTCTAATCCACCTGATATAAATAGCTTTCCAACTAATCCACCACCATATTTTTTTGGTAAAAAAGCCAAGGCAAATTCTGTTGCATCTAATCCGACTAATGTCATATTCTTTTTGAATACATAGTTTGCTGCTTTATCTGCTTCATCATCTGACATTCCCATTCTTTTTGCTTCTCCAAATGTATCAGCTCCTTCAAAAGCACTTTCTAATGGTCTGGAAGCAAGAGCACCACCAATAGCTCCCATAACAGTTGTTCCAAATGCTCCAAAACCAATAGCAGTTCCTACGGCAGCACCAGCATATCCACCTCCTACTGCTAAAGGAACTAATGACATTAAAGTTGGAATACTTCTTAATCCTTTTTGAGTATAAAAATCAGGATTTAATAAATCGCCATAGTCAAATTCACCTAGTTTATCCATTTTATTCCAATCAGTTCCTTCGTCTTGCATCTCTGAACCAAGTTTTTTTAATCTTCCACCAAGACCTTCTAATTTTTTTAGTGCATTTAATTCTGATAAAGTATTAGCATATTTTTCATATGATTTGGCATCATTATTATCATATGCTTCCTGTAATTTTGATATTAAACTATTTTTTAAACCTTCATCAATTTCTCTTGTTTTATCAGTTTTACTTTCAGTCCACTCAATTAAATTACCAACAATACTGGTTACATCACCAACTCCAGCTAAAAGAGCCTTATCTAATGCACCTTTTTTAGATGATGGTAAATATTCATCTAAAATTTCTTGTCTTTCTTTACCTTGTTCTCTTAACTTTTTATATAAACTAGGGTCAATACCTTGTGGAGCATTATCAGTTACTAATTTTCCCATACTAATATCTTTACCTTCATCCATAGAACTCTTAATAACATTAGCACTTGGTACTTGTTGTAATTGACTTCTTAATGGGTCTAAACCATTAGTTTCTTTTTCTTCTGGTTCTATTTCTTTTTTCTTATCTTTTCCAATAAGTTTATTCCATTTAGATTTAGTATATTCCCAAGCCATTTTAATTGGAGACTTGATATCAGTTTCTTTCAACTTACCCATCTTATCTAATGCTTGAACTTGAGTTAATGTTCCATTATTATAATCTTCTATAATCTTTAGTTCTGCTGGTAATCTACCTGCTTGTCTTTTATAGTGTTCTAAATCGTTACTATCTGTTCTAGCCATAATATCTAAAATATTTCGTTGAGCTTCTTCTGTTTTTAAATTAGAATCAACATCAGTACCACCTAATCCTTTAGGCATAATATGGTCTATCTCAGCTTTTAAAGTTCCTAGTATATCAAATCGTTCTACTTCATCTCTCTCAGCTATTCTTTCATAATCAATACTACCTCTAGGAGTAACTGTTTGGTCTCCATAATAACTTTCAGCTCTAGCTTCTCCACCAAATGCTGTAATATTCTTCATAGGAGTAACGCCTTGTATCTCTTGAGCCTTATCTGCTCCAATACCAAACTTAGCCAATGATTCAACATTAGATTGAGTTTGTCTTTCTTGAAATTTAGTATCTAAGGTTTCTATTGGTTTAGATGGTTTTGATCCTTCTGGTAGAAATTTACTATAGTTAATTGTCTTTTTTTCAACATTAGAACCACCAGTATTTAAAAACTTCTCATAATTTATTGACATAGTTTTATTATTTTATTCTACTTCTTGTTCGTAATATTTATCCTTGTTTAATAATTGGTCTAAAATTTCATTTGGAATATCACTATAATTTCCTTTTAATGTATCATAAGCATCTCCCCAACCTAGCTTTTTCTGGGCTAGTCTTGTTCTTATATCCTTTAGGTCTTTTTGAAATAACTTTTCTTCATCATTTAATTCTGTTGGGTCTGTAGGGTCTGGGCTACCTTTAAGACTATTCTTATAAGCAGCTTCTTCCATATCTATTTTAGCTTTCTTTTCATATAATTCAATAGCTCGTTTATGTTTTCTTAATTCTTCATCTATGTCAGTTAATCTTTCCATTTCTTGTTCATATTCACTAGCAGCAGCTTCATAAGCAAAATTAGCTTGATTCATCATATCTTTATAACCACCCATTGCTTCACCTATAATATTAGAAAAATAAGCTCTATTATCTCGTATTTCTCCTTGACGAGAAGCTAAACTTGAAGCTAAAGAACCTATACCAGTTAAACCAGCTTTTTCAAATATAGGACTTTTACCTATTCCTTTATTAGCTGTTCCTTGTTTCTTTTTAATTGCTTCTTGTAAAAGATTAATAGCATAAGTAGGTTGACCTAAAGATTTAACACCTTGAGCAGTAGCTTCTTTCTCTTGTCCTAAAGCTCCTAGATTACTTGAATCAGTACCATATTCAGAAGCATATTCAGGGTACATTTTACCTATTTCTGGTTGAGTTGATGGTCTTCCCATAATATTTTCTTCTTGTTCAAGCTTTTTTTGAGCTTCAGGTGATGCAACCTCAGTAGCTTTACCAGACCAATCCTTTTGCCATTCAGGCATATCTATGTAGCGATTAGTTCCATTTTCATATATTTTTTCACCTACTCGGTAGAATTTTTTATCCATATTTTTATTATTAAGGTATTATTAAATTTATATATTAGTTAATGATTCTGTTTTAGCAGATTTAGTTCCAATAAGTTGTCTTAAATAACCACCTTTAGCTCCTTCTCTTTGTTGTGCTATTTCTCCTTCAATTCCTCCTATTACATTATAATTAGGTAGGGTAAGTCCGCCCATTCCTGAACCAAGTTGTTGTTCTATCCCTGAACCAAGTTGTTGTATAGCTTGTGCTCTACGAGCATCACTACTTGTAGCCATCATTCTATTATATTGAGGAATTGACCCCTCTGTTTGTCCAATACCTCTTATACCTTCTCCATAATCTTGTCCTGGTTGTCTAGATTGGTCTCCTGGTACTCCTGTACGTGGTTGTTGAGGTAATCCAATTTTATGTGGTTCTCTTGGATTATCATACATCTTACCAAAATAATCTTCCCAAGTTCCACCATTCTCTGGACCTGTACCAGTTAAATGAGTATTGCTCATAGCTGATTTTATATATTCATCTCTTGTTTGTTCACCTCTATGACTATAATCAGATTGACCTGGTTGTTGACCTGGTTTTCTTATGTCCACTTTCTTCTTTACTACTTCATCATATTCTGGAGTTCCTGGTTGTAATCCTTCTTGTTGAGCTTCCTGCTCAGCTTGTTGCTGTGCTTGTTGTTGTGCTTCAAGAGTAGGATAAGCACTTTCTTGTCCTAGTTGTTCAACAGCTTTTCCACTAAATGTCATACCAGAAGATTCAAGATTTCCTTGAGCTTCTCTGATTCTTTTTATACCTTCAGCTCCTAATTGTTCTACTTCAAGGTCGTGTTGAGTTTGCATATAATTAATAGCTCCCTCAAAATCAGCTTTAGCCATTTTAACAAGATTATCAAAATATGGGTCAATAGTTTCTTCACTTATTTTATCCATTGTATTTAAAATCTCTTCAGGGTTTACTTCCATATCTTCTGGATAGTTTTCTAATATAAGTTTCCAAAGTTCTCCTACTTCAGAAGTAATTTCTCCACTCTGAATAGCTTGTTCAATCATATCTCTAGCATCTTGTAATCTTTGTTGTTCTTCTTGTTCTTGGGTTGTATCAAATTCAACATCTTCTTCTGCATAAGATTTATATTCATCATCTATAACTGTATAGTTAGTTCCTACTTCAGGAAGTCCACCATATAATTCTTTAAAAGCTGCTTCATCTTTTATGTGTTGTAATCTACCATCTTTAAATTGATAAACTTTAGGGTCTCCAGCAAACTTATATGCCTTACCTTCTGTTAATGCTGAAATATCTGTAGGTGTTTCTGTAGAAGGAGTTTCTGGAGTAGGAGTATCCGTTGTTGGGGTATCAGTAGTAGGAGTTTCAGTTGTAGAAGTTTCACCAATACCAGCTATAGCATCATCTAAACTAACTTCAGTAGTGCCACTATCACCTAAAATCCATCCACCTTGCATTAACTGACTTGCTTCTGCTGAACCTACTGTAACAACAACCTTACTTTTTCCATCTGGAGAAGTTAAAGTTGCTTGTTGAGTTCCTGGTTGTTCTCCAGGGGGTTCTACTATTGGAGGTTCTACCACGGGTGGTTCTGGAGTAGTATTTCCTTGCTCGTGATTATTA
>Ga0208905_1000998_pt1 | contig 14247 bp, 6 predicted proteins | sample AntAceMetag02UKS_FD_184776 | JGI IMG/M metagenome (GOLD analysis project Ga0208905, IMG submission 184776) | Saline lake microbial communities from Ace Lake, Antarctica - Antarctic Ace Lake Metagenome 02UKS (SPAdes) (version 2) | ecosystem: Environmental > Aquatic > Non-marine Saline and Alkaline... | reverse complement strand
CTTTTCGGTCTGGTGTAATCATAGAAACCCTCCTTTAATCTCAAATCTGAGAGTCTCCAATAACACCGGTTAATAGGGAAGTCTAATTGTCGTTGATAGGGAAGTGTAGTTGTCGCTGGCCATTTGGGGGTAAAACTGGCACTCTAAGGCCTTCTGGAGGCCAAAAATCAACCTAAAATATTTATTTGTAGACAGTTATGCAGGTCCGACCCTCTTTCCACGGTGATAGCACATATAATTCAGCAGCATCACAAGGGGAAATCAATAATAATTAAGTAAGGTGTCCCCGGAATTATAGGGTATGGCACTGATTTTTTTATCTCCGCCCCCAAAAACCCATTTGATCTATTCTGCATTTAACCAATATTGTACATTTAATATAATCTCCACTACGCAGGAAACCCTATGGTTTATAACAGGCAATATTTTATAAAACATTTAGAGGAAATCAAGCATAAAGCTGGGGCTAGATATACTCCAGAGCTAAATGTTGATCTTCCTATTTCTGAAATATTTGATGGCATCAGTAGAACTAAAAATTTCTACACAGCAATCAGAGAAAAATATGGTGAGCTTTTACGAGTTTTTAGATATGTAACTTCAAAATACGACAAAAATGAACTGCAAAAGAGCTATAATCAAATTAAAAAAGAAATTGAGGTGCTTTTCCTAATTATTGAGAGCATAAAAAAATACAACACAGATAAAATTCTTTGGGATAAAATTCAAAAGCAGACTAAAAATTTGCAGGAGAATTTGTGGTTGTTTGCTAACAAGCTAAGAAAAGAGAACGATCAAGTAAAAAACGTAAAATCCGCACGAATACAAGGCGGTAGTTATCAACAATCACCTTCTGAGAAATTCAATTCAGATATTCATCATGTTTATAAAACTCAAGAATTAATCCATTATTTTGAAAAATTATCTTCGACCAATAAAGCAAAACTTTCAAATTATCCATTTTTACTTTTAACTGGTTCCGCTGGAACAGGGAAAACACACCTATTGTGTGATGTCGTGGAACATAGAATACAGAATGAACCCCATGCATTGCCTTCTTTTATAGTATTTGGAGAATTTTTTTTAAACGAGAAAAATTTTTGGACTCAGTTTTTTGTTCAATTAAAAATTAAGACAAAAACAAAAAAGGTATTTCTTGCAAAATTAAATGCTCTCGGAGAACAAGCAGGGTGTCGCACGCTCTTAGTTATTGATGCACTCAATGAAAATATTTCCCACGCTCCCAATTTCTGGATAAAGAATCTCGACAGTATTATTCAAGAAGTTAAAAAATATCCAAATATTGCCTTGGTTGTGAGTGTTCGTAATGGATTTGAAAATGAAGTATTAACAGAAAAACAAAAATCTTTATTTATTCACGAAGAACATCATGGGTTTCGTTTTAAGGAATGGGAGGCTGTAAACAAATTTTTCAAAGCATTTTCTCTTCCCCTTCCAGAAATTCCTCTTTTAATGCCAGAGTTTCAGAACCCGTTATTTTTATTGTTATTTTGCAAAGCATTTCAGAAGAGAACAAACAAGAAGAAAAAGCAAATTTTCAGAGGTCATGAAGGGGCTACATATATTTTTGAGTCTTTTGTCCTAAATGCAACGAATATTATTGCAAAAAAATTTAACATTCAGAAGAGCAAGTTTAAAAGTCCTGCATATCGCATATGGAATGAAATTATCAAAGAAATAGCCAGTGAAATGGTGAATCAAAGTGATGAAAAAATATCAGAAGTTAAATTAAATGAGATCATACAAAAAACATATCCACAAATTGATATTGGGAAGTTCGTACAAGCACTTGAAACTAATATGCTGGTTGTGAAAGTTCCCAGATATATAAAAGGAGGAAGATATGAAGGTTTTGATGTTCGTTTTCCATTCCAAAAATTTAGTGACCACTTAATTGGAAGATACATCTTTAAAAAATATGAAGATGAATTTAGTAAACAAAATAAAAATCTTAAAACTGCCAAGAGATTTTTCTCACAAAGAAGAAAACTCGGTAAATTTTTGGCAAATACCTGGAACAGAGGAATTATAAAAGCATTATCCATACAATGCCCCGAGCAAATAAATGGCCTTGAGTTTATTGAAGTCGCACCGTATCTACTCAAAGACAATTATCTTGCTGAAATAGCAAAAGAAGCATTTGTGGAAAGTCTTATTTGGAGGAATCCAAAGACATTTTCAAATAATGAAAAAAATACTCTAAAAATCATAAATCAATATGTTATCAGGACTGAATCTGGACATAACCAATTATTAAATGCTTTATTATCAGTTGCTCCAATTCCAAACCACTCTTTCAATGCTGAGCGTCTGCATCAACATCTTTCCAAATTTTCAATGCCCAAAAGAGACTCTTGGTGGTCCACTTTTTTGCATTATCAATCTGGTGAACAAGGAGCTGTTGATAGTCTTTTGCAATGGTCGTGGTCTGATCAAAGCAAAAAGCATTTAAATGATGAATCTATATTCTTAACTTCAATTATACTTTCTTGGTTTTTGACAACTTCAAACAGATTTGTGAGAGATACGGCAACAAAAGGACTTGTTTGTTTATTGCAAAGTAGAATCCACTTGATTCCGAAACTTTTAGAAAAATTTAAAGATATAAATGACCCATATATACTTGAAAGACTTCTTGCGGTTGCATATGGTTGCGTCTTGAGAAATCAAGAAGATAAAGTAAATCTGAAAATATTAGCTAAGTGGATTTATGAAGGTACCTTCAAGGACAATAAACCTCCTGTTCATATTTTATTGCGTGACTATGCGCGTGGAATTATTGAAATCGCACTAATTAGGGGTGTTAAAATCGAGATAAATGAGAAAAATATTAATCCACCTTATAAAAGCACCTGGCCAAAAAAAATTCCAAGCAAACAGGAATTGAAAAAGAAATATTATCCAGATGATTTTTTTAAAGGCGAAACAAAAGAAAGAGATTTCTTAGCTGTTTGGTCTTCTGTTTTAGGTGGAGGTGATTTTGATAGATATATAATTGGAACAAATACTTGGTCATGTGAATGGAGCGGAAGAAAATTAAAACCATCAGATCCAAACAGAAAAGAAATTTTCGAAAAGTTTAAAAATAAGTTGTCTAAAAACCAAGATGATTTATTGAAGAAAGCCATAAATCCACTTTTTGGAATTGATTTATCTATATTTTATAAACATATTAAAAATACTGATATAAATAGTAACGGGAAAATGAGTGCAGAAGAAATAGCAAAACGAGAAAATAAACAAAAAGCAGAACAAAAAAGAGCATACGCTAAATTTGAAAATTCCTTATCGAAACGTCAAAAAACATATTTCAAAACGGAAATTAAGCCTTTTCTCAATGATCAAGGCAGTATCAATGACCCATTAGAGACTTTTGACCTCAAAATTGCTCAAAGATGGATCTTTAATCGTGTTATTAAACTGGGATACAATCCAAAACTTCATGGAAAATTCGATAACATGGTTAATCGTTACGATAACAGTGGAAGATCTGAACACAAAGCAGAAAGAATTGGAAAAAAGTATCAATGGATTGCCTATCACGAACTCATGGCTTTGATATCTGATCATTTTGAATTTAAAGGTGATAGTTGGAGCAATTCAAAAAAAGAATATAAAGGACCATGGCTATCTTTTATTAGAGATATCGATACATCTTTTATTTTACAAGACGATAACCACATAAAAGATTCTGTAAGTTTTTCTAACTGGATATTAAAACATGGATCATATAATGCTTGGGGAAACACGAAAACGGATTTGGATTGGATGAAAACCAATAATGATTTACCAGATTCAAAGAGGATAATTCAAATTATTGATGATGATAAAAAAGAATGGTTAATACTTGAAGGTCTTATGAAATGGGAAGAAAAAACGCCACCAGAATATAAAAAATACGATATTCCTGTTAGAAGAGTTTCTTATATGGTTAAAAGTTATATTGTAAAAAATCAAGATTCTAAAATATTTTTCGAATGGGCAAAGAAACAAGATTTTATGGGGAGGGGGATGCCCGAGTCTAATAGTTTTTATGAATTATTTTTGGGTGAATTTCCAAACTCTATAGCCTTTAAAGATTTAAGAGGTGACTATAACACGTGGACAAAAATTGGAAGAGGAAGTAATGACTTACAAATTTCTGTTGTTGTTACCAATGATTCTTACTTAAAGGAATTTACTTTAGATTGTTCTCATAGCGGTAGTGTAACTGTTAAGCTCCCTTGTGAATGGATTGTAAATCAGATGGGTTTGCACCGCAAATATCTTGACGGAAGATTTTTTGACAAACATGACAATCTTATAACTATTACAACAAGTATTTTCGAAGATAGTTTTCCGTCAGCCTTACTGATCGACAAAAAAGCACTAATCGAATTTCTAGATAAAAATGGGTATGCTATTTTATGGACATTCCTTGGAGAAAAACAATTAATTGGAGGAAGTCTTTCAGGAAAAGATTTTGCTGGAAGATTAGAAATTAGTGGTGCTTACACAATAAACCTGAAAAATAACATAGTTGGTAATTGTAAATCCAAGTTTAAAAATTAAAATCCTACATAAATTTTGGGATACATACACTTCAAACCCTTCTAAATATGAACACTAATACAAATGAAAGTTCTCTTAATGCAGCTTTACGGAAGTTTGAAGCTGTTGAAGCTAATCTTGTCAAGTTGGAGCGAATTTGGGCAGAAATAGAAAAAATGATACCTGATGGGATTACATTCGGTGAGAATCCTGTACACGAAGGTCGGTGTCGAACTTATGAAATTATTTTAGAACAACTTCCTGCAATTGAAGGATGGAAGCCAAAAGAATTGCCAATGGATTTAGATGATATTGCCCAGAACCGGTTTGATGCGGGAGAAATTGGAGAGTTAGAATGTCAAATATCAACTGAGAGAAATATTATTGCTCCTGGAAAAGAACTTCGAAAATATCGTTTCCTTTTCAACCAGCAGCGTCGCGAACTTGTTCGTAAAGCAATTTTTCAAACATGTAAGGTTATCGACTCGTTACTTATAACTCTGAAATCATCATCTTCATACATTTCAGAACTAAAGAGACCAATCAGTGAGTCTGAATGGGAAAAATTAAAGAATGAAGTAGCAAGGCTGGATATTTTGCTTGGCAGTAGCTTAAAGCGTCCTATGCGCTGGGCTGACCTCCAGAGACATCTTCATTTTGGGCTTTGTTGTGATCTCCATGACATTATTGTGCATGACTGGACAGATGTCCGGGGGACGTTATGGAAATCACTATATGATAAAGATGAACCTATACCGGTTGATATAGATGATCTTGTGACATTAGTTGCTTCACAGCCTTCAGGATTAATCGCGACGAAATTAAAGTGGGAGAATTTGACTTCTGAAGATTTCGAGCGATTAATTTTCTCATTAGTGAGTGATCAACCCGGTTATGAGAATCCCGAATGGTTAATGCAAACTAATGCGCCGGACCGCGGGCGAGATCTTTCAGTTTTTAGGATATTTACGGATCCTTTAGGTGGGGTTTTTCGATTTCGCGTTATAATTCAATGTAAGCATTGGTTGTCAAAGAGTGTTTCTCTCTCTAATGTCTCTTCCCTTCGGGACCAAATGCAACTCTGGGAGTCTCCCAGGGTAGATATACACATTATTGCTACCAGCGGGCGTTTTACAATGGATGCTGTAGATTTTATTGAAAAGCATAATCAGTCAGATACTGCAATGCGAATTGAAATGTGGCCAGAGTGTCATATTGAAAGATTATTAGCTTCGCGTCCTGCGATTATCGCAGAGTTTAGACTCAGATAAAACGCCAAGGAACGGGGTCACCCATTTAAAGAAGGAACAGGGCCACACCCCAATTAACAAGTTTGACTAAGAGGGGTTTCGCTCTGCTTTTTTTCGGCGGTGAATTCCGCTGTTAGCCCTTCAAAATAAAAATCATAATAAGCTTCAAACTAAAGTCAGTCTTTTAAGGATTAATAATGGCCAAGAAAAAATTAGCTCCAAAAAATGATAAAGGTTTCGAAGAGTTCCTTTGGGATTCCGCCAACCGGCTCCGGGGGAGCGTTGAGTCTTCCGAATACAAACATGTGGTGCTGAGTTTGATCTTCCTTAAGTTTGTTTCGGACAAGTTTGAGGAGCGCCGGGCGGAGCTGATCGCGGAAGGGAAGGAAAAATACATCGACATGGTGGAGTTCTACACCATGAAGAACGTCTTCTACCTGCCGGAGACTTCCCGCTGGAGCTATATTCAGCAGCACGCCAAGCAGGACGATATCGCGATCAAGATCGACTCGGCCCTGACGGCGGTGGAGAAGAGCAATGCCTCGCTCAAGGGGGCCTTGCCAGATAACTATTTCTCCCGCCTGGGATTAGATGGCAGTAAGCTCTCGGCCCTGATCGACGCGATCAACAATATCAACACGGTGGAGGATAAGGAAGAGGACGTGGTCGGCCGGGTCTATGAATATTTCCTGGGCAAGTTTGCCGCCGCCGAGGGCAAGCTGGGGGGAGAGTTCTATACGCCCAAGTGCGTGGTTAACCTGATCGCGGAGATGATCGAACCTTACAAGGGCAAGATCTACGACCCCTGCTGCGGATCGGGCGGTATGTTCGTGCAGTCGCTCAAGTTCGTGCGGAGCCACCATGGCAATACCAAGGACATCTCGGTCTATGGGCAGGAGTTCACCTCCACCACCTACAAGCTGGCCAAGATGAATCTGGCGGTGCGCGGGCTCTCGGCCAATCTCGGCGAACTCCCCGCCGATACCTTCTTTAAGGATCAACACCCCGATTTGAAGGCCGACTACATTATGGCCAATCCGCCCTTCAATATGAAGGCCTGGCGGGGCGCCGACGAGTTGGTCGACGACTCGCGCTGGAGCGGCTATGAAACCCCACCCACCGGCAATGCCAACTACGCCTGGATTCTCCATATGGTCTCCAAGCTTTCGGAAGACGGCGTGGCCGGTTTCGTTTTGGCCAACGGTTCGATGTCGACCAATACCCGCGGCGAAGGCGCGATCCGCCAGAAACTGGTGGAGAACGACCTGGTGGACTGCATGATCGCGCTCCCGGGCCAACTCTTCTATACCACCCAGATCCCCGTCTGCCTCTGGTTCCTCACCAAGAATAAAAAGGCCGACAGCGAACGCGGTTACCGCAACCGTGAGGGTGAGACCCTCTTCATCGACGCCCGCAAGCTCGGCTCAATGATTAGTCGCGCCCAAAAGGAACTTCTTCCCGAGGACATCGCGGCTATTGTCAGAACCTACCATGCTTGGCGTGACGAGGCGAAAGATGGTATCTACGAAGACCAGGCCGGTTACTGCAAATCTGCCACACTCGATGATATGCGCAAACACGACTTCGTGCTTACGCCCGGGCGTTACGTCGGCGCGGCTCCCATCGAAGACGACGGCATCCCCTTTGAAACCAAGATGACCGAGATGAGCCGGATGCTCTACGGGCAGATGGAAGAGTCGGCGAAGCTGGATGATGTGATTCGGAAGAACTTGGAGGAATTGGGGTATGGAGCTTAAGGAATATTGTTTTAAAGAACTCCTAAGCCGCATTGTAGATAATCGCGGCAAGACATGCCCGACCGCAGAAGAAGGGACTGCCTTGATTGCAACGAACTGTATCAAGAACGATGAGTTATATCCCGTGTTCGAGAAAGTTCGGTGGGTCGATCAGGCAACCATGGAGAATTGGTTTCGTGGCCATCCTGAACCGGGAGATATTCTTTTTGTCACTAAAGGAAGTCCTGGTAGATGCTGCCTTGTCCCTAATCCAGTCAACTTCTGTATAGCCCAAGATATGCTGGCATTAAGAGCAGACGAAACTAAGGTGAGCCAAAGGTTTCTTTTTGCATTACTAAGATCGAGCATTGTTCAAAATGCCATCGTAAATTTATATGTAGGAACTCTTATCCCGCACTTCAAGAAAGGAGACTTTGATCAGCTTTTTCTGAGCATTCCAGAATCAAAGAATGTACAAAACAAGATTGGAGACATTTACTTCACACTGTCTGACAAGATCGAGTTGAATCGGCGGATGAATGCAACGCTGGAAGGGATGGCGCAGGCGCTCTTCAAAAGCTGGTTTGTGGACTTTGATCCGGTGCTTGACAATGCCATCGCCGCCGGCAATCCGATCCCCGAGGAACTCGCCAAGCGTGCGAAACTCCGCCGCCAAGCCCTCGCCGATGGCACCGCCAATCGCGAAGCCGCCAAGCAATTCCCCGCCACCTTCCAACTCACCGAAGAAATGGGCTGGATTCCGGAGGGGTGGGAGGTCCGATCAGTAGGCGAGTGCTTCCGACTACTCGGCGGACACTCATTCAAAAGTGGTGATTACATCGAAGACGGTCTTTACGGCGTTGTAACGATCAAGAACGTCCAAGGTGGAAGTTTTGTTCAAGACTGTTCCAATCGAATCACTGCATTACCGAAAAAAATGAAAGATCACTGTCTGTTAAATACTGGAGATGTTCTGCTGTCCCTGACAGGCAATGTTGGCCGAGTTTGTATCGTTAGCGATGGAAGTTATGTGCTGAATCAGCGCGTGTCTAAAATAGTCGGCATCGACCAAATTCCAGAAGCATTCTCGTACTTTTATTTCAGACAAAAACCTCTTTACGAGAGGATGATCACAATAGCTAAAGGAACCGCACAGCAGAACCTCAGCCCGATTGAAACGGCCAAGCTCGAACAGGCAATGCCGAATCACCAAACAATAAGGACTCTCTCAACTATCCTTGATTCCTATTATCAAAAAATGATTGGCAATATCTCAGTAAATCAAACTCTCACCAAACTTCGAGAGACCCTCCTCCCAAAACTCATCTCAGGAGAACTCCGCCTCCCCGATGCTGAAAAACTAGCCGAGGCAGCGATATCATGAAATTCACCGAAGCCCAACTCGAAGCTGCAATCATCGAACTCCTCGGCGAGGCGGGTTATCCGCATCTGCTGGGGGAGACGATTGAGCGTCAGCCCCAGGAAGTTTTGATCAAGGACGACCTGCGGGCATTCCTGGCCAGGCAGTACGCGAAAGACGGGATAACGCCGGGTGAGATCGAGGCGGTGGTTCATCAATTAGAGGCTTATTCCGCGGCGGATCTCTACGAGAGTAATAAGGCGATCATGAAGCTGGTCTCGGATGGGTTTCTGCTCAAGCGGGAAGACCGCGACCGGAAAGACCTCTACGTGCAGCTGATCGATTATTCTGACCTGGTCGCCTTTCGGGAACCGAAGGCGGGCGAGGTGCCGTGGATTGTCGCTGTGGAAGCTCCAGTCTACAGCGTGGGTGGCAACATCTTTAAGATGGTGAATCAGCTGGAGATTTACGGATACGAGAAGCGGATACCGGATGGGATTCTTTATATCAACGGGCTGCCGCTGGTGGTCTTTGAATTTAAGAGCGCGATCCGTGAGGATGCGACGATTCACGATGCCTTTGTCCAACTGACGGTGCGCTACAAACGCGATATTCCGGAACTGTTTAAGTATAATGCCTTCTGTGTGATCAGTGACGGGGTGAATAATAAGGCGGGGTCGTTCTTTGCGCCTTATGAATTCTTCTATGGTTGGAGGAAGACAGAAGGCAACCCTCACCCCCAGCCCCTCTCCCAAAGGGAGAGGGGAGTTATATGCTCTTCTCCCCCTAGGAGAAGCGGGGATGAGGGTTTTAGGAGAAGCGGGGATGAGGGTGTTAGCTATCGAGCTAACTATAATTTTTCTGGGCTAAAAGAAAGAGCACGTGAGTTGAGAAAGAATCAAACTCCTGCTGAAGAGATTATGTGGGAGTTGCTGCGTAATCGTCAGTTGGCTGACTTAAAGTTCAGACGACAGCACCAGATCGGTTCCTACATCGTCGATTTCTTCTGCAACGAATTAAATCTGGTGGTCGAACTAGACGGGGAGATTCATTTCGAAGCAGCCCAAGCGAAGAAAGACAAGAAGCATGACGCTTACCTGCACTCAATGGGCTTCAATATTCTCCGCTTTAATAATAAGCTGTTCCTTGATAATCCTGAATTAGTCTTAGACAAAATCATAAAAGCAAAACCCCCTTCTCCCTCTGGGAGAAGGGTTGGGGATGAGGGTTCTATAAGCTCTTCTCCCTCTGGGAGAAGCAGGGATGAGGGTTATATAAGAAGGTCTAAGTATAAGGGTGAAGTTCCCGCCGACGGCATAGCATCCCTTTATACGATGATCAACGGTCTTTTCAATCCCCTGACGCTTACTGATGTGATCCGCAACTTTGTCTATCTGCCGGATACCTCGCGCCGGGAGGAGAAGATTCTGTGCCGGTATCCGCAATACTACGCGGCAACCAAACTCTATCAAAACATCTTGCGGCACATGCGTCCTGAGGGCGATGGCAAGGGTGGCACCTACTTTGGGGCGACGGGCTGCGGGAAGAGCTTTACCATGTTGTTCCTGGCGCGTCTGCTGATGAAGAGTGTTGACCTGGCGAGCCCGACCATCGTCTTGATCACCGACCGCACGGATCTGGATGACCAGCTCTCGGGCCTCTTTACCAATGGCAAGGGCTACATCGGGGACGCGTCGGTGATCAGTGTGGAGAGCCGGTCACATCTGCGTGACTTGTTGAAGGGGCGTAATAGCGGCGGGGTCTTTCTTACTACGATTCATAAATTTACCGAGGACACGGAGTTGCTGACCGAGCGCAGCAATGTGATCTGTATCTCGGATGAGGCGCACCGCAGCCAGGTGAATCTGGACCAGAAGATCAAGATCACGGAAGAGGGGGTGAAACGGACATTCGGCTTTGCCAAGTATCTCCACGACTCACTGCCGAACGCGACCTATGTGGGCTTCACCGGCACACCGATTGACGCGACCCTGGATGTCTTCGGCGAGGTGGTGGACGCCTACACCATGATGGAATCGGTGACCGATGAGATCACGGTGCGCATCGTTTACGAAGGCCGTGCGGCCAAGGTGCTGCTCGATAACAGCAAGCTGGAGGAGATTGAAGACTACTATGCCCGTTGCGCGGATGACGGGGCCAGCGACTATGCGATTGAGGCGAGCAAACGGGCCAACCTGCAAATGGCCTCGATTCTCGGGGATCCTGACCGCCTGAAGGCTTTGGCGGCGGACTTCGTCGACCATTATGAGGCCCGAATCAACGAGGGCGCCACGGTTGTCGGGAAGGCCATGTTCGTCAGTAGCAGTCGTTCAATCGCCTATGATTTCTACAAGGAAGTGATCGCGCTGCGTCCCGAATGGGCCGAACCAAAGGTCTGTGCCGACGGGGAGGAACTCACCGAACAAGAGAAGAAACAGATTATGCCCATGGAGCGCATCAAACTGGTGATGACCCGTGGCCAGGATGATGAACCCGCTTTATACGATATGCTGGGAACCAAAGACTACCGGAAAGAATTAGACCGGCAGTTCAAAACCTCCAAATCCAATTTTAAAATCGCCATCTTGGTTGACATGTGGCTCACCGGTTTTGATGTTCCCTTCCTTGACAGCATGTACATCGACAAGCCGGTCAAACGGCACAACCTGATCCAGACCATCTCCCGGGTGAACCGGAAGTATCAGCAGAAAGAAAAAGGGTTAATCATCGATTACATCGGTATCAAGAAACAGATGAACCTGGCTCTGGCACATTACTCCAAGGCCGATACCGCGAACTTTGAGGAAATCAAGCAATCCATTGTGGTGGTCAGAGACCATCTGGACCTGATGCGCGCGATCTTTCACAAGTTTGATACCACCCCATATTTCTCCGGTCAGCCCATCCAGCAACTGCACTGCCTCAACATGGCCGCGGAATATGTCCAGATTACCGACGATTTCGAGAAGCGCTTCATGTTCCTGGCCAAAAGAATGAAAGCCGCCTATGACATCTGCGTCGGGTGTGATGAATTTACTCAGGACGAGCGGGACCATGTCCATTTCTATATGGCGGTTCGATCCATAGTCTTCAAACTCACCAAAGGTAATGCCCCCGACCTCGTTCAGATGAACGCCAAGGTACAACAGATGATTGCCGAGGCCCTGCGGAGTGATGGGGTCGAAGAGATCTTCAAGATGGGGCAAGGGGATAGCACCGAGGTGGATATTTTCGACCCGGACTACATGGCGAAGATCGAAAAGATCAAGCTGCCGAACACCAGAATCAAGCTGCTCAAGCAGTTACTGGCCAGGGCGATAGAAGAGTTCAAGAAGGTTAACAAGCTCAAGGGTGTCGAATTTTCAAAACAATTCAAAGCCCTGGTAGACAAATACAATGAACGGCGCGAGCAGGATATCCTCAGGAGCGAAGTGCTGGAAGAATTCACCGACGAGATTATCGATCTGTACCACTCAATAAAAAAGGAGAAAGACTCTTTTTTCGAACTGGGCATTGATCTCGAAGAAAAGGCCTTCTACGATATCCTTAAAGCCCTCACCATTAAGTACGATTTTGAATACCCTGAGGACAAACTCCTTGATCTCGCAAAAAAAGTAAAAGTCATCGTCGACGACAAGGCCAGATACACCGACTGGAGCCGGCGCGATGACATCAAAGCTGAACTGAAAGTGGACCTAATCATCCTACTCGCTGAAAACGGATACCCTCCGGTCGACCGGGATGAGGTATACAAGGAAATCTTCGAGCAAGCTGAGAACTTCAAGAAGTACCAACGCCAAAGTAATAGCTAACAAAAATGGAGCAGGGTCACACCCCAATTACTAAGTTTGACTAAGTGGGGAGCCAGTACTTTCAAGGTATATATTCCATGAAGCAATTGAGGGATTCATTTTAAGAGAAATATATAACCAGTAGTAGATTAATAATTGCAGCGGAGTTCAATTATGAAACCATTTATTCCTGTCAAATTACCTCTTGAATCCATTGATTGGGCCGGGCTTGTACCTCTCATCGGCCAGGCACATGCAGCTTTAGCCCGATACGATGGAATATTGCAAGGTATCACCAATCCAGCCTTATTACTGTCTCCTTTGACCACACAGGAAGCAGTTTTGTCATCACGAATTGAAGGAACACAGGCTAACATAGAAGAAGTTTTAGAATACGAGGCAAACCCAAAAGAAAAAAAGTCCCCAGAAATTCTTAACGATATAAAGGAAATAATAAATTATCGCCAAGCAATGGTAGAGGCGGTAAAGAAATTGAAAAATCGTCCGATATGTCTAAACTTGATAAAAGATTTGCATGCTGTTCTTCTTGACAGTGTACGTGGGCGAGACAAAGGTCGGGGGCAATTTCGCAAAACCCAGAACTATATCGGTTCACCAGGTTGTTCTATTGAAGAAGCTACTTTTATCCCCCCTTCGCCGGATCTTCTGCCGACCGCATTAGATAACTGGGAGAAATATCTCCATTTTGATGAAAGAGACAAATTGGTACAACTTGCTGTCGCCAAAGCACAATTTGAAATTATCCATCCATTTCTTGATGGGAACGGTAGAATTGGACGTATGCTAATCCCTATATTTTTATTCTCAAAAGACTTACTTTCCAGCCCGATGTTTTATTTGAGCGCATATTTTGAATCTCATAGGGATATCTACTACCTCCGTCTGCGGAATATTTCTCAAAATTCCGATTGGGGAAGTTGGATCACATTTTTTCTAACCGCAATCGTTGAACAATCTGCCGCCAATACGAACAAAGTTCGAAACATACTTTCCCTATATGACCGAATGAAAAGTCGCATTGTCGAGGTTACTCATTCCCAATTTGCAATACAAACACTTGATGCCATTTTTGCAAGACCCATTTGCAGTGGAACTGATTTTGCCAACGCATCCGGTATTCCCACGAAACAGACTGCTGCTTCTATTATTCGTCAGCTTAAAAATGCAGAAATATTAAAAACCTGGCAACCGGCTCGGGGACGCCGTTCAGCAATATATATTTTTTCTGAACTTATTAATCAGGTTGAAGGACACGATGTTGTATAAAGCAGATTAAGGGCAACATATCTTGCGTAAAGTATGATCGGCTGTGCTTTACACAAAATATGTTGTGGTGGTTTGACTTTAAGCAATAATAAAATCTCAATAATTCTGGATTAAATAATTATAGGTTCTCCATAGCAAAGACTTTAGGGCAATCGGTTACTGAAATTTTACGTAAGCTTTCAGTAAACCCCGTTCCTTCGTATTACGAGGAACAAAGTTTATCACGAAATTGTTTATGTAAAGGATAAAGAAATATGGTTTTTACAGGGAGT
>Ga0208905_1000997_pt1 | contig 14255 bp, 12 predicted proteins | sample AntAceMetag02UKS_FD_184776 | JGI IMG/M metagenome (GOLD analysis project Ga0208905, IMG submission 184776) | Saline lake microbial communities from Ace Lake, Antarctica - Antarctic Ace Lake Metagenome 02UKS (SPAdes) (version 2) | ecosystem: Environmental > Aquatic > Non-marine Saline and... | reverse complement strand
GTGGAACTTCTCGGAATCACGCCCGCGGTACCGGACAGCATGAAGGGGATTGATGAAAGGAAGGGGAAATCCCTGGAATTGCCCGCAGATTACAAGATATTCAAAAAATACCTCACAGACAATCTGAAGCCGGAGGTATAGAGGATTTGATTTTGTACCCATGTTTTGCTGTACATATTTAAGGGAGGTTATGAATATTTTGAAAGACAACGCGAGTGACCTGTTAAAACACGTCGATCTCTACAGGGTAATCATTGAGACGATGAACGATATGATCACCGTGTGGGACATGAACCTTACCCTTATCTATGTGAGTCCGTCCGTTGATGATCTCCTTGGTTATAACAGTGAAGAAACAAGGGAGATCATAAGCCATTGGAAAGAATCCAACTTGGAAAGTCTAATAGCGCCCGGGTCCGTGGATACCTTCTCCGACACAGTGCGCAAATGGATAAAAGGGTACGCAAAACGGGATGCGTCTGAACGAAATTCTCCAATGGAGCTGGAACTGATCAGAAAAGACGGTTCCACAATATGGACAGAAACCAAAAACAGGTTTCTGAGAAACAGCGATAGAGAGCGCACGGGCTTTTTTTCCATTACCAGAGACATCAGTGAACGGAAGCATACCCAGAAAATGCTGCTGAAAAGCGAGGAGAGATATCGCAACATACTCGACAGTATCGAGGAGGGATATTTCGAGAATGACCTTGCCGGAAATCTCATATTTTTCAATAACGCACTGTACAGGGCAATGGGTTACTCGAAAGAAGAATTAATGGGAATGAACAACAGGGAATACACAACCCCGAAGACAGCAAAACAGGCCTTTGAGACCTTCAGCGAGATATATAACACGGGGAAACCAGCAACGATTGTGGATTACGAGATGTTACGAAAAGATGGAAGCATTCGAATCTATGATGTGTCCGCCTCCCTGCTGACGGATTCGTCAGGCACACCCGTGGGATTCCGGGGGGTTTCCCGTGATATTACTGAGCGCAGGGCAACAGGATTAGAGCTGGAAAAAAGCTACGCCAAATTACAGAATATGCTGGATGAAACTATAAAAACACTGGCATTCACGGTCGAGGTGAGAGATCCCTACACTGCCGGTCATCAACAACGTGTGGCACAACTTGCCTGCGCTATTTCCCGGAAGATGGGCCTTTCATCTGAAGATGTGAGAGGGGTAAAAATGGCGGCACTTATACATGATATCGGCAAAATCCAGGTTCCCGCCGAGATCCTGAGCAAACCGGGCAGGCTTTCTCAAGATGAGATGGCCCTGATCAGGACCCATCCGGAGGTAGGCAGCAATATATTACAAGGGATAGATTTCCCTTGGCCTATTTCAGAGATCGTACTTCAACACCACGAAAGGGTAGACGGCTCAGGCTATCCCCATGGCATCAGCGGAAAAGAAATGCATGTCGAGGCAAAGATTATCGCAGTGGCTGACGTGGTTGAAGCAATGGTGTCCCACCGTCCTTACAGGCCGGCGCTGGGACTGGACAAGGCTATAGAGGAAATCTCACAGAATAAGGGGATCCTCTACGATACCGAAGTGGTGGAAGCCTGCCTGTTGCTACTTACCGAGGAAGAGTTTACGTTCGATTAACAAAGAAGGATCATCTCCCGATTAGTTGATGCAAAGGGTTCGAGGGTTCGAGGATTCAAGGGGTCGAGTGTTTTGTAAATTTCTAAACAGAGTTTGCATGAATTTTGCCAGACTTTTAACTTCTTATAATTCTTAAGCATTTCATCAGAACCCTTGCTCTCTTGACCCCTGTCCCGACGAGTCGGGATTGGGTCAGTTTCTTCAACTAAAGGGGAAAACCCCAAAGAATTACCGCGTCATAACATACCTCTGTTCACCTTTCGGAACATACCATTTGATAAAATTATAACCGATACCGATGGGAGCGGGTTTTATCCCGTGGAAACGACTGCTGATGACAGGAAGCGCGTCCGGCACATACAGGAAGGTATATGGCTGTTCCTCCGCAAGTATCTCCTGAATCCTGTCGTAACATCTTTTCCTTTCAGTCCTGTTAAAGGTACTCCTCCCCTTCTCCAGCAGTTCATCCACCTCTCTGTTTTTAAAAGATATAAAATTCAGTTCCCCGGGGCTTGTCTTGCTTGAATGCCATACATCATAAAGATCGGGGTCAAGGGTAATAGTCCAGCCCAGAATTGTTGCGTCGAATCTTTTTTTGTTAATAAATTCATTGATGAAGGCAGCCCATTCAATAACCCTGATTTTCACCTCTATGCCTATATCAGCAAGTCTCCTCTGAATGATCTCGGCACACTTTGCCCTGACTTCATTTCCCTGGTTCGTTATGATCTCAAAGACAAAAGGTCTGCCATCACGATCCAGCACACCGTCTCCATCCGAGTCTTTCCATCCCGTCTCTGATAGAAGCTTCTTCGCCTTCTGGGGATCGTAAGGATATCGTTTGACAGCGGAATTATATGGCCATGTCCCCGGCTTGAAGGGTCCTGCGGTCTCCTGTCCCAGGCCGAGCAGAACGCCTTCAACTATTTCCCTCTTGTCGATTGCATAACTGATAGCCTGCCTGACCCGTCTGTCACGGAAAAAGGGGTTTTCCAGATTATAGCCAAGGTAGGTATAGGAAAATGACAGGTAGCGATACTTATTGAAATTCCCGCGAAACAGGTTGTTTTCCGTCTGTCTGGTATACTGCAGCGGAGTAAGGCCCATCCTGTCTATTCCCTTTGCGCGAAGCTCCAGAAACATGGTGGCCATATCCGGGATAATCCGCATAATGTACCCATCAATATAAGGTCTCCCTTCAAAATAGTCCGGATTGGAGATGAGCACTATCTTCTGACCTGTCTTCCATTCCTTGAACATGTATGGTCCCGTGCCTATTGGATGACGCGCAAATGGCGTTTTTGTTATATCCTTCCCCTCCAGCAGGTGTCTGGGAAGCACCGAGACACTCCAGCTTGTAAGAGCGGGGGCAAACGGTTCTCCGTAAGTAATGCGAAAGGTATGGGAATCGACAACCTGCGCTTTTTTTACCCTGAGAAAATCTCCTGCGTACGCGGTGGGTGTCCTGGGATCTATGGTAAGCTTGTAGGTGAACAGAATATCATCAGCGGTGAAGGGGTGTCCATCATGCCATCTAACACCCTTCCTTAAATGAAAGGTAATCTCCAGACCATCATCGGAGATATCCCACGATTCTGCAAGATCGCCTGTTACCTTCATGTCCTTGTCATATTTCACAAGACCATTGAAGATCATGCCTGCGATACTGTGAGATGTGCTGTCTGAAGAGAGTATGGGAATCAGATTGGAGGCATCCCCTATGGAACCCTCGACCATAATGCCCCCATAATCGGCACTGACCGTGGATGATTCCCCCGCCGCATGAGAGTCGCCTTCCGGCTTATCACCTTCACAACCACACAGCGGCAACAGGGTGGCTATAATCAGTACCGGAATAATGCGGTTTATATATGTCATAACAGATTTACAACTCATATTTGCTCACATCTGATAAATGGAAATTGGTATTGAAAATACAATGCAGTGTGTTATATTACGTACAAACCAATAATACAAGAGGGGGTGGGTTTTCCGTGAAAAAACAAATCCTTGTTGTGGAAGATGAGCAGGTTATCGCCATGGATATCCACAACAGGCTGCAGGATATGGGGTATGGAGTCGCCGCCATTGTCCCTTCCGGAGAAGAAGCAATCAGAAAAACAGAGGAACTGCGCCCGGACCTGGTATTGATGGACATAACTCTGGGAAAGGGCATAGACGGCATAGAGGCCGCAAACCGGATTAATGCCAAATACAACATACCGGTAATATATATCTCTTCCAACATCGCCGAAGACAGGATGGAACAGATAAAAGCGACAAACCCGTTCGGTTTTATCATCAAACCTTTTGAAGATAGAGAGCTGCGCATTACCATAGAAATGGCCCTCTACAGGCACCGGATGGAAGAAGCACTGAGTCGAAGTGAAGAAAAGCACCGCACCATCCTGGAAAATATAGAGGAAACATACTTTGAGACCGATCTTGCCGGAAATCTCACATTTTTCAATGACGCCCTGTGCGGGTTAGCAGGGTTGCCAAAAAACGAACTGCTGGGAATAAGCAACCTGCGATATGTCAAACCCGAAACTGCGAAGAAGATGTATGAAACATTCAACGAGGTATACCGGACGGGAAAACCCGCGAAGGTAAAGGACTATGAAATTATCAGGCTGGATGGAATCGAAAAAACCATCGCTCTGTCCGCATCCCTTATAAAAGATTCATCCGGCAATCCCACGGGGTTCCGCGGGGTCGCCAGGGATGTTACCGAACGCAAACTCGCGGAAGAGACGGTGCGCAAAAGCGAAGAGAGATACCGCGCGCTATTCGACAACAATCCCATTGAAACCATAATCGTGGACAACAGGGGAACAATAACAGGGTATAATCATGAGAAGATAAAATCGGGTGACAGGCTGCCCGGTCCCGGAGACGTTATGTACAGGGATTACGCCGGAAAGCACAGGACTGATATGTACTCCGAACTTATGGAATGCATCGGGTCGGGCATATCAAAGGAGTTTCCCGATGAACAGTACGGCGATAAGTTTTTTTATATAAAGATATCTCCCTTCCCCGAAGGGGCAATCATAACATCAATAGACATGACCGAGAGAAAGAGGGCGGAGGAAAGACTTTCCTATCTGGCCACCCATGATCCACTCACCGGACTACCCAACCGGATATTGTTTAATGATCGCCTATCGCTTGAACTGGCCCATGCGCAGCGCAGTGGTAAAAAGCTGGCTGTAATGGGACTCGACCTGGATCATTTCAAGGACATAAACGATTCATGGGGACATAACGTGGGGGACGAAATACTAAAAACTGTCGGCAGACGTCTGCCGGGGTTCCTGCGCAAGAGCGATTCAATCGCCCGGATGGGGGGAGATGAATTTCTGATACTGCTGCCGGAGATAGATGAGGCGGAGGATGCCCACGAAATCGCCCTGAAAATACTGAATGTTTTCAAGGAACCCTTTATTGTAGGTGCAAGAGAACTCTATACAACCACCAGTATAGGTTTTGCCATCTATCCTGATGATGGCACCGACCCCGACATGCTGATGAAAAATGCCGACAGAGCCATGTATAGCGTAAAGGAGCAGGGACGCAACGGCTGCAGGCGGTATGATCCAAGTATATCCCATAATGTTCATCGAAAAGATATATTGACAATGTAATGAATTTAAACTACAAAATCTCCCCAAACACAAACAGACTATTGAAAAACCCGATCATCAGATATTTCAATAGATTTAATACGCATTCAGGAGAATAAAAGTGAATGAAGCTTTGGCCGTAACATCGACAGAAATTGGAAGACATTTTCACGGAAACGTACTCGATATGATACTGGGCTCAGGACCTATGGTCCAGTTTGTGCTTCTGTTGCTCCTTTTCTTTTCCGTGGTCTCCTGGGCGATTATCCTGATGAAATACAGGGTTATTAAACGGTCCAGAAAAGAAAATGACATGTTTCTGGACAGATACATGAAGATTAATAAATTGTCGGAAGTCTTCCCCGAATCGAAGAAATTCAGAAATTCACAGATTGCCGAGGTATTCAGGGCGGGCTACACCGAACTTGTAAAAATCGCCGGAATCAGGAGAGAGGCTCTTTCTGACGCAGACTCCGAGATCTCACTGGAGATGAGGGGGCTGGATAACGTTGAAAGGGCTCTAAACAGGGCGTGTGATTCAGAAACGACAAAACTGGAAAGTTCCCTGGGTTTTCTCGCTACAGCGGGAAGTTCATGTCCGTTCATAGGACTTTTCGGAACCGTTTGGGGTATCATGAATGCTTTCAAGGGAATTGGGGTAAAGGGGTCCGCCACACTGGCGGTAGTCGCTCCGGGAATATCGGAAGCTCTGATAGCCACCGCTGCCGGACTGGCAGCGGCTATACCCGCAGTCATCTTCTACAACTACTACACCAATCAGGTAAAAACCATGACGGTGGAAATAGACAGTTTTTCTTCGGAATTTCTCAACATAGTAGAAAGGTATCACACAAAGAGCATCCACAAATGAGATATTCAAGAAATCGAAGAAATACCGCAACGCGGCCCATATCAGATATAAATGTTACGCCTCTTGTCGACGTTATACTGGTCCTGTTGATAATCTTTATGGTTACCGCCCCTATGCTGCAGATGGGGATTGACGTCAACCTTCCCCGGGTAAAGGCCAAGACCGTGGATGTCGGCGAGGAAAAGCTCATATTGACGATAAACAACAAGGAAGAGATATTTATAAACAAATACAAGACATCTATAACAGGTCTGCAGGCCAAGCTGGAAAACATTTTCTCCTCCAGGATAGACAGAGAAATATTTATGCGCGCAGATAAAGAAGTCCCTTACGGGTTTGTTGTTCGTGTTATGTCTGAGGTACGGAAGGCCGGCGTAGACAAGTTGGGAATGATTACAGAATCTCCGAAGGAATGATTTCGTTGATTTATGAGGATTTTCGTTCAAGATCAAGGCATGCGAAAAAAATGACCGCAGGTGCCCCGCAGGAAATGCCCTTGGGGCGCATATAGTTGATATTCCGAGGATTGTTTTTTGAGCATAACGCAGAGATTGTCCAAAAAAATCATTAATCAGCAGAATCAGGAATAGGTATGACTTTTTTATCGGAAGCGCTGGAGAGAAATCATGGCGACACCACGGGTTTGAACAGCATGGTCGTGCTCTCTTTTCTACTCCATGCCCTCATCCTTTCAATCGTATTCCTTTCTCCATCTCTGCCAAGCCCCAGATGGACATTTGGACCATCATATACCGTGGATTGGGTAAGTCTTCCCTCAAGTTCCGTAGAGATCAGATCTTCCGAAGCAACTTATAGGGAAGTGGTCGGATTGAATCGCAAAAATCGATCAATAATAATAAAAAAAGACGTAGCCAAGAGTCTGAATGCCCCTGTCCGGGAAACTAAAATCCACAGGAAAAGTACGTCTGGAAATGCCGACACAGCGATAGAGGGTATAAAAAAGAGAGTTGCATCGACCGCCGAAGGTTCCCTTCCGGCAACCTCTCGCGGCCATTCCGAGATGAATATGAAGATGAAAGTATATTACTCTGTTGTCTGGTCCATGATAAAAGAAAAATGGGCTCTGCCCGAAGGCATACTACCCGGTGACAACATTGAAGCAATCCTAGAGGCAAAGATTTTGAGAAATGGCAGTGTATCTCATCTGAGTTTCGAAAAAAATTCTGGCAACAGGTATTTTGATGAATCAGCCATAAAGGCAATCAGGAAAGCGAGTCCCTTTCCTCCTCTCCCCGAATGGCTGGACAAAAGATACATCGATCTGGGAATAAGATTCCACTCATCTGAGCTATAGGGTTCAGGAATCAGATAATCCACCCCCGCAATTCCAGAGGGATTCCGGGAATCAACAACTGTTTTGAATTGCAAGAGAGATAATGCGTAAAATAACAGGTTTTCTCATTTTTTTGCTGGTTTTCTGGTGCAGTTCCGCGGCCTGTGGAAAGGTCTATATAGACATAAATTCTCCCGCATTCCAAAAGTTCCCTGTGGCAATACCGGAATTTAAAAACCTCGAAAATCCAGGTAATGAAAAAAAGCTGTCCACGTGGTTTGCGGATCAATTATCCCATACCCTTAAGATTACAGGGTTTTTTAAGATAATCAGTAGAGACGCCTTCCTTGAAAATCAAGGCAGCGCCGGGATAACCGACGGAAAAGTCGACTTCTCCAACTGGTCAAGTATCGGTTCTGACTTTCTGGTAAAGGGAGGATTCAGCTACAGTGGCAAAAAACTTGCAGTTGAGTTCCGTCTCTTCGACACTGTTGAGGGGAAATTTATTACCGGAAAAAAATACTGGGGAAACCCGGAAGAAAAAAAGACCATGGTTCTCAAATTTGCAGATGAGATACTGATAGCACTCACCGGCAAAGGAGGTGTCTTTGATACAAAGATAGCATTCGTTGGAAGAAAAGATAACAGCTCTGAGATATATACGATAAATTTCGATGGGTCCAATCCCGTTAGAATAACCACCTGTAATTCTCTGACGCTTCTGCCCCACTGGTCACCGGACGGATCAAAAATATCCTTCACCTCGTATAAAGATGGAAATCCCGACTGCTACATCATAAATCCGGCAAGCGGAAAGACAAAAAAAATATCCTCTTTTAAGGGACTGAATCTACCCGCCTCCTGGTCATCTGATGGGAAGAAAATCTTGCTCGTCCTCAGCAGGGACGGGAACGAAGATATCTACATCAAACACCTCGATAGCGGCAAATTTCAGCGTCTGACAAGGGCTCGCGCCATAGATGTGTCTCCGGCGTGGTCACCCGACGGACGGAAGATAGCCTTCGTTTCGAACCGCTCCGGGTCTCCCCAGATATTTGTTATGGATTCGGAAGGAAAAAACATAAGAAGATTGACATTCGAAGGGTCCTATAACTCATCACCATGCTGGTCACCTGATGGAACCAGAATAGCTTATGAGGGAGCATCAAACGGCCGCTTCCAGATATTTTCCATTGAAGAAAACGGGGGCAATCTCATGCAGCTCACCTTCGAAGCGGGAGGCGGAGAGTCACCTTCCTGGTCACCGGATGGGAGGTATCTGGCTTTTTCTTCGAATAGAAACGGGCGTGAAAGGGTGTGTGTGATAAACTCCAACGGATTGAATCTGAGAGTGATGCCCGGCATAAGTGGAGTGGAATCATTCAAGAGCCCCTCATGGTCCAGTCACCTAAATTTATATTGAGTTTATAATTGTTTTATGTTTTAAGAGGGTAAATCTATCTAAACTTTCTGAAGGAGGAATATCTAATGAGAAAAAGTATGATTACAGGAATACTGGTGTTTGTATGCAGTCTCTCGCTGATCTTCATCACAGGATGTGCCAAGGAGCAAGCGGTTAAGAGCGATGTAGGACTGACACAGACACAGGCACAGCCATCGGCAGAAGAGGTTGCCCAGGCAGAGGAAAAAGCTGCCTTGAGAGAACAGGCATTAAAGGAGCAGGCTCTGGAAAAAAAGATACTGGCGGAAGCTGTTGCAATCCAGGATATACATTTTGCATTCGATAATTATGATCTCAAGCCTGAAGCCAGAGCACTGTTAGGGGAACTCGCGGGCTGGCTGTTGGAACACAAGGGTTTTGAAGCGACCATCGAAGGGCACTGTGACAACAGAGGAACAGCAGTATATAACCTGGCCCTTGGAGAAAGGCGCGCGGAAGCGGCAAAGGCATATCTCGCAAATCTGGGTGTTTCCAATACAAGAATAACCACCATAAGTTATGGTGAGGAGATGCCTGCAGATGCCAGAAATTGTGAAGATGCGTGGGGGAAAAACAGGAGAGATCATTTTATAGTATTCCCCAGGAAATAGTAAATGCAAAGGGGTGTTCTTTTGAAAAAGTTTGTAATCCTTTCCCTGGTCTTGATATTCACATGCACAGGGTGTGCAACACAGGTAGATCTTCGTCGGGTTGAGGGACATCTCGGCGTAAAACTGGCTATCCTTCAAAAAGATCTCTCAAAACTTCAGGAAGATAGTGGGCTAAACAGCAAATTTATAAAGTCGGCAAGGAAGAGCCAGGCAGACGCAGGTGCGAATATAATAGACCTGAGGAGCAGCATCCAAAAACTGCGGGGCGCTACGGAAAGACTCAAGGTAAAGATAGCGAACATTGATTCAAAAAAGGAGTCGGAGGATTTAGACAACAGCCTGATCGATATCTCTAAGAGATTGGCATACCTTGAAAGCTATCTGGGTCCCGACATTGAAAAATCCAGAAAAGAAAATAGTGGAAAAGAGCTCTCCCCCCCGATTAAAAATGGGGGAGCAACGAGTGGGGAAAAAATCTATTCTAGTGCCTACAGTGTATTTAAAAACGGAAAATATAGCCTGGCGAAAGAAGAGTTTCAGAAGTTTCTGAAATCCTTCCCCAACACAGAATATTCAGATAATGCGCAATTCTGGATCGGGGAATGTGACTATTTCGAGGGGAGATACGAAGAAGCAATCGTAGAATACGAAGGGGTGATCCAGAATTATCCCACGGGGAACAAGGTCCCCAATGCCTTCTTAAAACAGGCTCTTTCTTTTCTGAAACTAGGAGATAAATCCAGCGCCAAGCTCTTGCTGCAGAGAGTTATCAAAGATTATCCCAACACAACACCAGCAAGAATAGCCAGAAAAAAACTGATCAATATTAAATAGATTACCTGCCGGTTGGCACGGCTGTACAGCAGTGCCAACCGGTTTAGCCTTAATCTGTAATGAATATAGGGGTGATGCCGGAAGGTGTTCGGAGATCGAAAGCTGCCATATTCTTATCTGGTAAGGTTTCAAGGTCGAGATAGCGTATATTAATACTCACCCTTTCAGGCTCTTCTACCTCTATATTTATCCTTCCGGGATATGGTCTCCCATCAATAACAACAGGGTCGCTAAATGTCGCCCTATAGATAACCCTGCCATCATCAATCTCTTCAATCTTTGTCAATATATAGTTGTCGGGATCTATCCAGAATGACCGCTTCTTCTTCCCGGATCTGATATCTACACGGTACAATCTTCCCTCTACGTATTCTGAAAGATCTCCCTCTATTATTTGCGGAGGCAATCCGGCAAGGATGGAAACCATGTCACCAGGTGAAAGAAACACCTTGAAAAACAGAAAAATGTTTTCCTTTGTTGCTTTCCCTATATAAAATTTTCCCTCCCCGGGGAGAAACACCTTGAGAGATTTATCGTTTGCTGAAAGGAAAAAATCCGCCGGACCGAAGACCGGTATCGTCTCTATACGGAGAGAGGAAGGAGCCTTCAGCAAGAGTGCTATCTTTCTTGAATATCTCTTCTCAGAAGAATTCAGCGTGATTTTAGCGGTAGCCCTTATTATATCGCCACTGGCCGGCATAGTAATCTTTCCGAGAATATCTTCAGGAACCGCCACAGGGCCTTTTGCAAATTCTGGAATCTTCCCTGAGATACACCCGGAAAACATAAGTAGAACAAGACAAATCAGTACGATACTTTTTTTATTCATCTGTCATCCTTATGTTTATTATTTTTTCCCTCAGGTCTTTGTTTTCCGGGTTAAAGTTCAGCGCCCGTTTATATACCTTCAGCGCCTTCTCTATTTGACCATCTTTTTTATAGGCATCGCCAAGGTGACCGGCAATTGTGGGGTCTTGCGGTAAAAGATCCCATGCATTTTTCAGATAATCTATCGCCAGCTTTACTCTGTTCTGCCGAAAGTAAACCCAGCCAAGACTATCTATAATATAACCGCTATCCGGTTTAAGGCGAAGGGCCTTATTGATCAGTTTTTCGGCCTCATCAAGCCTGATGCCCCTCTCCGCATAGCTGTAACCGACGAAGTTAATTGCATCAGCATTATCCGGATCAAATTTGAGCACGGCCTTCATTTCTCTTATACTTTCCTGATGCTTGCTTACCTTGCCATATATAACACCCAATCTGTAGTGCAAATCCATATCCTGTGGCGAGAGGGAAATGGCCTTTTTAAAAATATCCTCTGCATTCTCGAACCTGCCTTCTTCCTCGTAGAGGGCGGCAAGAAATTTGTAAAATTCAAGATCTTTACTGCTCTTTTCTATCTCTCTTTTGATCAATTCTATTGCTTTTCCGGTATGACCTTCTTTCTTCAGTATAAATCCCATCCTGATGCGAGCGGCTGTGTACAGACCCGATTTCTCAGGTATGATCTCAAGTTCTTTCATTGCATCTGTGTACTGCCCCTTCTCTTCGTATGCACCAGCGAGAAAATAGACGGCTCTATAATTATCGGGACGCGATTCAAGCGTCGTAAGAAATTCCCCGATGGACTTATCGTATTCTTCACCACCGAAAAAATATGAAAGTCCTAACGAGAAATGCACATCGGCAAGAGAATCGTCTAATCTCAATATTTTCTTAAATTCTTCGGCGGCCGCATTATATTTCTTTAATTTCAAGAGGATGTTCCCAAGTTCAAATCTTATCTCACTACTGTATGGATCAGCCAGGAGGAAATCTCTGTAAACCTCCATGGCCTTGTCATTTTTATTCTGAGACCTGTACAGCATCCCCAGATCTATCGATGCCCGTCTGAATGTTGGTTTTATATCCCGTGTCTTCTGGAGCCACATCTCAGCTTCATCATAATTCTCCATTGCGACATATATCTTGGCAAGATAATAACTGCCCATAAGGCTACTGGGATCAAGTTTGAGAAGATCGTCAAGCGCCCCTATTGCGTTTTCATAATCCTTGTTTTCGCGGTAAAATAGACTGAGAAAGAGGTACGCCTCCAGTTTTTCAGGAGCTATCTCAACAACCCTTTTGTATTCACTTATGGCGTCTTCGTATCTTTTGAGATTGCCGTACAGACCTCCCAGCAGGATATGGGAATCGACATATTCAGGGTTGCGCGTGACAGACTTTTCCAGCAGTCTGACCGCTGCATCGACCTCTCCCTTTTTTATGTAGAGTGTGGCAAGTTCATCCATGAGATAGGAAGATTCGGAGTCAAACCGCAGGGCGCTCTCATATTCACCGATGGCCCTGTCAATCTTTCCATCAAGCGAAAAGAGCACCCCGAGAGAATAGTGGTAATATCCATCTGGAAGAACGTCTCCCACCCGTTTTTGTAAATCTGCTTGTTTCTCATGCGGAAGATATGGATATACACATGCTGTGAGGGCAGAGAAAAGAATAACGATGATTATAACGCAGGCATTTCTTATATTGTTTGCAGTTTTCATATTTTATCTTTGATAAATGCCCTCACCTGCAAGCATCCTAACCTTTACTGGACCAGATCGGACAATGATACAATGTGTATCTTCCTGTTACGGAAGATAGGCAGTGCTTCTTTGATTGCCTCTATCGTACTTTCATGAGGATGTCCAATAACTACGATTGTTTTCCAGCTATTCTGTTTCCTGGCAATACGATTTAATATATCAAGCGTTTCTTTAAAATCACAGTTATTATCAAGAAAGATATCTCTTCCAGTATGCTGTAATCCTATTTTTTCTGCAACCTGTATTCCTTTTGAGTTTTTTGTTGTCAGACTGTCCAGGAAAAAAAGCTTTTTTTTCTTCAATTGATCCAGAACTATTTCTACTTTCTCTTCATCCTCCATGAATTTAGACCCCATATGATTGTTGACACCTGATATATGAGGGACACTCTCTATATCTTCTTCCAGTTGATCCACTATCTCATCCCTGTCCATCTGTAAAAGAATCGCTCCACTACCCGGATTCTTCCCGGGATAACCATATGGTTCCATGGGCAAGTGCAAGATCACCTCTCTTCCCGCCTTATTTGCCCTCTCGGCAACCAATACAGAATAAGAAAGATGAGGAAGAATGGAAATCGTTATGGGTGCATCTATCTGAAGAATTTCATCCAAAAGCAGTAAATCACATCCCATATCGTCAATAACAATGGCTATTCTGTTTTTCGTCCCAGGCACGGTTATCCTGTCTGCCTGTCCTGAGTTCTTATGTTCTACTGGTTCTATCGATTTTAGGCCCGCCCGTTCCGTATTGTTACCTGCGACAACTTTCCCACCCAAAGCTTTCCTGTATGGAACCTGTGCGGGTTCAATGCACATCCAGCGATACAGCGAATACCCCGCGAATACCACAGCGGCAAACAGGACAAACATGCATACCCAGCTTCCGAGAGATCTTCCCTTCGAATAAGTCGCCCTTTTTTTTGATCTTTTTTTTGAATAGATTGTCTTGTTCTTCACTATAATATCATATGGACATCCGATAGATTGTGCTTAACTTGTCAACTTTCGGTGTTTTCATATTTCTTTGAAAATGTTCCAGTTCCTCAAAAGGTCTATCGCGTTTTTTAACTGATTGTCTTTCTTGAGATCCTTTATCTCTTTATCTGCTTTTTCGTTCCCCTCTCCTTCCTTCTCACCCTTTATGTGTCCCTCCAGATCCTTTTCTCTGATCTGTCTGGACCCGTTTTTATCAGTGATGACAGGTTTTGTGTATTCAACAACAATGTCAGGAACAATCCCCCTGGCCTGGATAGATTCCCCTGCAGGCGTATAATACTTTGCGATCGTCAGTTTGAGAGCCGAACCATCCTTCAGAGGAACAATGGTCTGTACCGATCCCTTTCCAAAGCTCTGAGTGCCCAGCA
>Ga0208905_1000989_pt1 | contig 14327 bp, 13 predicted proteins | sample AntAceMetag02UKS_FD_184776 | JGI IMG/M metagenome (GOLD analysis project Ga0208905, IMG submission 184776) | Saline lake microbial communities from Ace Lake, Antarctica - Antarctic Ace Lake Metagenome 02UKS (SPAdes) (version 2) | ecosystem: Environmental > Aquatic > Non-marine Saline and... | reverse complement strand
TAATCTATAAGCTAACTGATAAACTTTTAAACTTTTGAAACCTCCATTCATTCCTAATACTTTTAAAATTAACTTTACTGCGACTGCCACTGCGACTGCCACTGCTTTATATTTACAAAAACTTGTGTTGAACAACGTCATCCTGAACTTTATGTTGTCAGGCAGTTGCCTGATTCAATATTGTTTCAGGGTTGTTTCAGTATAAAAAAACTTGCTAAAAAAATTTATCCCGTTTATTGCGAAGCATAATTAATGGGACAAGATTTTAAAAAGTAATAGTATAATTGTATTCTACGGGATTAATAATTTTTTATAATTTAAGTAGATTTTGCCTTGTAATAACTAGTATATGCTAATGACTGCTTTATTTTGGAACAATTTTAAGCAAATAAATACTGATTACTCCAAAAAGTATATTTGGCATCCATACACCTATTACAGGGTTCAAATTTCCCATAGTTGAAAAAGTTGTTGAGACCTGCATAAACAGTATAAAAGCAAAACTTACCGTCAATCCTGTGCCGAGAGAAAGTCCTATACCGCCTCTTTGTTTACGGCTTGATAAAGAAACGCCAATTAAAGTCAAAATAATTGTTGAAAACGGAAATGCTATTCTCTTGTGCTTTTCCACCTCATAAAATTGAATATTACTTGACCCTTTAAGTTTTTCTTCTTTAATAAAACTTCTTAGCTGTGAAAATCCCATTGTCCCTACATTTTTTATTTTTTGTATAAAATCAGCAGGGTTTATATTTAAAACAGTATCTATTTGTTTGCCTGTCTTAATCTTTTCCTCCATTCCATTAATTAATCTGATATAATAATTTTCTATTTTCCATTTTTTGGATATACTATCCCATTTAATAAAGTCAGAAGATAATTTATAATAAATAGTTCCTTTTCTTGCTTTTTCTAACGAAAAATGATAACCTGTATTTGTCTCATCATTATAACTCTCAACATAGGCAAATGTATTAGGGCTAATTTGTAAATGTGTATTTCTTTCTCTATATGTTGAAGGGTTTTTAAGATATGTATTTTGAAAAGTGATTCTTTTTTTATTAGCATGAGGTATTACAAAATTAGCTAACAAAAATGTCATCAAAGCTAATATCAGAGCTGATATAAAATAAGGAACTAATACTCTTTTAAAACTAATACCACTTGATAAAATAGCAACAAATTCATTATCAGAAGCCATTTTAGCAGTAAAAAATACAACAGCAATAAAAGTGAACAAAGGGCTAAATAAATTAACAAAATATGGAATAAAATTCAAATAATAAGTAAAAATTATTTCATTTAAAGGAGCTTGCTTTTCTAAAAAGTCATCAATTTTTTCAGAAACATCAAATGCTACTACAATTAAAATTAATAAACTCGTTGCTAAAATAAATGTCCCTAAAAATCTTTTTATAATATGTATATCTAACTTTTTCATTCAAAGTTTAATGTTCATTGTTAAATTTTTAATTTTTCAGCTTCTAATTTGATTTTTTGTAATTATTCAGGTATTAAATTTTTTATTACTATTTAGGTATAAGGGTATATGGTATAAAGGTATAGGGTATAGGGTATAGTGGTACACACTCATCCCTTATTTCAATATGCCTTATTTCCTTATTCCCTATTTCTTTATTCCTTATTCCCTTATTCCCTTATTCCCTATTTCCCTATACCTGAATAGTTACGATTTTTTTAATTTATAATCTTACTGGTAATTGTCTTATCATTTTATTTTTCCAGTTTACAAAAGTTCCGTTAATAATTTTCTTACGGGCTTGTTCAACTAACCATAGATAAAATCTAAGATTATGGAGAGATGCAATCATTGCTGCTAACATTTCTTTTGCAGCAAACAAATGATTTAAATAAGCTTTTGAATATTGTTTATCAACAAAAGATGTTCCATTTTCATCAATCACAGAGAAATCGTCTTTCCATTTTGCATTTTTTATGTTAATAGTACCGTTTTGTGTGAACAGCATTCCGTTTCTTCCATTCCGTGTCGGCATCACACAGTCAAGCATATCAACACCAAGAGCAATACTTTCTAATATGTTTACAGGAGTTCCAACGCCCATAAGATAACGTGGCTTATTATATGGTAAAATATTACATACAAGTTCTGTCATTTCATACATTTTTTCAACAGGTTCTCCAACAGATAGTCCGCCTATAGCGTTAGCTTCACGATTAAAAGAAGCAATTGTCTCTGCCGATTCTATCCTTAAATCTTTATAAACACTTCCCTGCACAATAGGAAACAAAGTTTGGGAATATCCATATTTGCTTTGTGTATTATCAAATTGCTTACAACATCTTTTAAGCCACTTATGTGTTAACTTCATTGAATTTTTTGCATATTCATAATCACAAGGGAAAGGTGTGCATTCATCAAAAGCCATCATAATATCACCACCTATAGTCCTTTGAATATCTATTATTTTTTCAGGAGTAAAAAAGTGTTTAGATCCATCAATAAAAGATTGAAAATTCACTCCTTGTTCTGTTATTTTACGTGTAGGCGATATTGAATATATCTGATAACCGCCACTATCAGTTAAGATGGGTTTATTCCAACCATTAAATTTATGTAATCCGCCTGCTTTCTCAATAACATCCAACTTTGGTCGTAAATATAAATGATATGTATTGCTAATTATAATCTGAGCTTTTATATCTTTATCTAATTCCCGTAAATGAACACATTTAACATCACCAACAGTGCCAACAGGTATAAAAGCAGGTGTCTTTACAATACCATGGTCCGTAATTATCTCTCCTGCACGAGCTTTGGAACTTTTATCTCCTTTTGTAATCTTAAACTCCATACTTATCTTTTAATTTTAAAATTTATCAAAGATAATTTATATTACTAAAACAGAATAAATATATTTGCAAATATAATTTTCTAAACTAATTAATCTAAAAAACAAGTTTGATTTATACTATTTTTATAATATTTATAGTATCTGCCATAATACAACTTATTTATTACTGGATAATATTTGGACACTTGGCTTTTTATCACAAAAAGCAAGTATCAAAACAAAGCAGCCCTGTATCTGTTGTTATATGTGCAAAAAATGAATTTGAAAATCTAAAAAAATTTTTACCTCTTATCCTTGAACAAGATTATCCTGACTTTGAAGTTGTTGTTGTAAATGACAATTCTGATGATGAAAGTTTTTATTTATTAGAAAATTTTTCAGGGAAATACAAAAATCTTTCTGTTGTCAATCTTTGTAGTAGTATAAAATTCTTTCCAGGTAAAAAATTCCCTTTATCATTAGGGATAAAATCAGCCAAAAACGATATAATACTATTAACCGATGCTGATTGTTATCCAAAAACAAATCAATGGATAACAAATATGCAAAAAAATTTTACTAAAAATACTGAAATAGTGCTTGGATATGGAACTTATGGACAAAGAAAAGGACTGTTAAATAAATTAATCCTTTTTGACACTCTTAATATTGCTATCCAGTATTTTTCTTTATCACTTATTGGGCAAACATATATGGGCGTTGGAAGAAACCTTGCATATCGTAAATCCCTGTTTTATAAAAATAAGGGCTTTATATCACATTATAATATCATTTCTGGTGATGATGACTTATTTATAAGTAAAGCAGCTACAAAACATAATACTAATATTGAAATAAGTCCTGACAGCCATACTGTTTCTATTCCTAAAACTTCATTTAAAAAATGGATGAAACAAAAAAAAAGGCATCTTTCTACAGGTACTTTATATAAGCCCAAACAAAAGTTTTTTTTAGGATTGTTTTTATTTAGTCAGTTTTTGTTCTTTTTATCATTTATAATTCTTATCTCCTTAACTTACAATATCTTAATTATATGTTCGTTGTTTTTTATAAGGGCTGTTAGTCAATTATTTATATTAAAAAAATGTATGAATAAATTAAAAGAAAAAAAAATATTATTACTTTCGCCTATATTTGAACTATTTTTTATTTTATTAAATTCATTATTAGCATTTTCAAATCTTTTTTCTAAAAAAAATAAATGGAAATAAATTCTCATCTTACACCTAAAGCATTGCGGGATTACAAACTAATCTGCCTTGCCCTTGATAAAGGCGACAGGAAAGCTTATGCCGAACTGATGAGTAACTACAAAGATTCTATTTATTTTATGTTACTAAAAATGACTAACAATCAAGATGATGCCGAAGATTTAACAATTGAAGCTTTTGGAAAAGCTTTTGAAAAGTTGTATCAATATACTCCTGATTATGCTTTTAGTACATGGCTCTTTAAAATAGCTTCAAATAATTGTATTGACTTTATAAGAAAAAAAAAGAAAAACATCATCTCTTTTGATAAATCTAAAAACGAAAAAGGTGAAGATTTAACTAATGAATTTTCAGCAGAAACTTTTAATCCGGAAGAAGAACTAATAAGAAAACAAAAAAAAGAAGTAATACGCGATATCGTTAATAAAATAAAACCTCGCTATCGTACTCTCATTGAACTTCGCTATTTTAAAGAACTCTCATACGACGAAATAACAAAAGAACTTAACATTCCTCTGGGAACTGTTAAAGCTCAACTATTCAGAGCAAGGTTTTTTTTATATAACATTCTTAAACATTCTAAAGAAAAAATATAAAATATTCGTTACTATTCAGTCCGCCTGAGGCAGATTAATACCTTTGTTGTAAATTCAGGATTTAGATATACCTGTCAGGATTTGCAGAAAACCTGTCAGGGTTCGTAGAACCTGACAGTGTTTTAAATTATTTTATATCTGAATACGAATAAACAAATCTAAAATAATAAAAAAAATGAATTTAACAAATTTTCAAAAAACTATATTACAAGGAATCCCCGATAAACTTCCGGAGCCACTGCCTTATGATAAAAATGTAAATCATGCTCCAAAAAGAAAAGATATTTTAAATAAAAAAGAAAAAAAACTTGCTGTAAAAAATGCTCTTAGATATTTTGATAAAAAACATCATTCTGTCTTGGCTCCTGAATTTGCAAAAGAATTGAATGATTATGGCAGAATTTATATGTACCGTTTCCGTCCTTATTATAAAATGTATGCAAGAAATATAGAAGAATATCCTTGTAAATCAAAACAGGCAGCTGCAATAATGCTTATGATAAACAATAACCTTGACCCTGCCGTTGCTCTATTTCCACACGAAATGATTGTTTATGGAAGCAATGGTGCAGCATTCCAAAATTGGGCACAATATCTGCTTACGATGAAATATCTTGCGGAAATGACTGATGAACAGACACTTATACTTTATTCAGGAACTCCAACAGGAATTTTTCCTTCTCACAAAGATGCACCAAGATTGGTTATTACCAATGGAATGGTAATACCAAATTATTCTTCCAAAGATGACTATGAACGTTTTAATGCTCTTGGTGTTTCTCAATATGGGCAGATGACTGCCGGCTCATTTATGTATATAGGTCCACAGGGAATTGTTCATGGATCTACAATTACTATTTTAAATGCAGCAAGAATGTATAGTAAAGGAGATATAGGAGACAAACTTTTTGTATCTTCCGGCTTGGGAGGAATGTCAGGGGCACAGGCAAAAGCCAGTGTCATTGCCGGAGCCATAGGAATTATAGCTGAGATAAATCCTAAAGCTATTAAAAAACGCTACATACAAGGATGGCTAAATGAAATATTTACTGACAGTGACAAATTAATGACGCGTATTAAAAAAGCTAAAGCCAATAAAGAAGCTATTGCTTTGGGTTATCAGGGTAATATTGTTGACCTTTGGGAAAAATTTGTAAAATCAGATATACAGGTTGAATTAGGTTCAGACCAGACATCTTTGCACAACCCTTATGCCGGCGGTTATTATCCTGCCGATATGACTTTTGAAGAGTCAAATAAAATGATGGTTGAAAATCCTGAAACTTTTAAAGAAAAAGTTCAAGAATCTCTTAGAAGACAGGTAAAAGCCATTAATAAAATGACTAAAAAAGGGATGTTTTTCCTTGATTATGGTAATGCTTTTTTATTAGAAGCAGGAAGAGCAAATGCTGATATATTTAAAGATGATGGCACGTTCAAATATCCTTCTTATGTTCAAAATATTATGGGACCTCTGTTTTTTGATTATGGTTTCGGTCCTTTCCGATGGGTATGCACATCAGGAAGCCCTAAAGACCTAAAAGAATCCGACAACATTGCTACTCAGGTATTGGAAGATATTGCTACAAGTGCCCCAAAAGAAATTATTAGTCAACTAAGAGATAATATACACTGGATAAAACAAGCTGATAAAAATAATTTGGTTATAGGTTCTCAAGCAAGGATATTATATGCTGATTGTGAAGGAAGAATAAAAATTGCAGAGAGATTTAACAAAGCTATTAAAGATGGTATAATATCAGCTCCAATAGTACTTGGAAGAGACCATCATGATACATCAGGCACTGATTCGCCTTACCGTGAGACATCAAATATTTATGACGGCTCTCAATTCACTGCTGATATGTCTATACAAAATGTTATAGGAGGTGCATTTAGAGGAGCCACATGGGTATCTATTCATAATGGCGGTGGCGTTGGCTGGGGAGAAGTTATAAATGGTGGATTTGGTATGGTATTGGATGGCTCTGATGACGCTGTCCGCAGGTTGAAAGCAATGCTATACTGGGATGTAAATAATGGAATAGCAAGACGAAGCTGGGCAAGAAATAACGGAGCTATGTTTTCTGCCAAACGCGCTATGAAAACAGAACCAAAATTAAAAATAACAATACCGAACATTGCGGATGATAAATTAATTGATGGGTTGTTCAACTAATTATAACTCTGTCAGGTAACAATTTGAGCTGATTTATACACTAATACTATAAACAGTTATAATTTTTAACAAACAAAGTATATGAACAGTTCGCCTAAGGCAGATATACAATAACCAACGGGTTAATCTGTTGGTTTCATTTTTTTTAATATAAAATACATTTTTCCTGATTTTTTTTCCATTTTAAATTCTTTTTTTACTTTTATCTTTTTATTTTATCTTTATAATATGACAGGAAAAAACATTTTACTTCGTGCTGTTGAGCCATCAGATGTTGATTTACTTTATAAATGGGAAAATGATACTTCAATATGGTGTTTAAGCAATACTATAACACCTTTATCAAAATTTACTCTTGAAAAATATATTGTAAATGCTCATCTTGATATCTATGCTACTAAACAACTGAGATTAATGATAGATTTGATTAATCATTCCGAAAATAATAAAACTATTGGCTGTATTGATTTATTTGATTTTGACCCTAATAATAAAAGGGCTGGAATAGGAATTTTAATAAATAAAAAGCAAAGAAATAAGGGATATGCCTCTGAAGCATTAGAGTTGATTATAAAATATAGTTTTAATACATTAAAACTTCACCAACTCTATTGTAATATATCAATAGATAATGATTTGAGCTTAAAATTATTTAAAAAATATGATTTCCAGATAATTGGAGTAAAAAAACAATGGATGCAAATAAATAATAAATGGAAAGATGAATATATGTTGCAATTAATTAATACCTAATCATTACCAAAATAATTATTCGCATAAAACGGATTTTGGAATATAAGAACCATCTTCTTTACTTTTATCTTAAAAAAAATGCCACATAAAAAAAAATCAAAAAAGAAATATTTGTTTAAAAGAATAATATTTTTTTTCTTTTTACTAATAATTATTTGTTGCTGTATAATTGGTTATAAACTTTATAATATTATTTACAAACCTAATGTATTTCTTAAAGACAAACAAACAACCTATTTGTTTATACACAGCAATTCAAATTTTGATAATCTTATTAATAATTTAAAAGAAGAAGATATTCTAATTAATACAAATTCTTTTAAATGGCTTGCCAAAAAGAGAGATTATACAAAAATTTATCCCGGAAAATATCTTATCAAAGCAAATATGAGCAATAATGAACTTATAAGTTTATTGCGTTCAGGGAAACAAGAACCTGTAAGATTAATATTTAATAATATACGAACAAAACAGCAGCTTGTATCAAGAATAGCAAAACAAATTGAAGCAGATTCATTGTCTTTAATCAGTTTGCTTAATGATTCAGAATATTTACATAAATTTAATCTGAGTCCTGAAAATTCTATTGTTTTATTTATTCCCAATACTTATGAGTTTTACTGGAACACATCTGCCAAACAGTTTGTTGAAAGAATGTATAGAGAATACAATAATTTTTGGAATAGAGAGAGAATAGAAAAAGCAAAAAAGATGAATCTGACGCCTGTAAATATCTCAATATTGGCTTCAATAGTATTGCAGGAAACAAGAAAGACAGATGAAATGTCAAGAATTGCAGGAGTTTATATTAACCGACTAAACAAAAATATGCTGTTACAGGCAGATCCTAGTGTAATATTTGCTATTGGTGATTTTACTATAAACAGAGTATTAAAAAAACATCTTACGATTGATTCGCCTTATAACACTTATAAATATACAGGATTACCGCCAGGTCCTATTTGTTTACCAACATCAACAAGTATAGACAGGGTTTTAAATTATGAAAAACATAAATTTTTGTATTTCTGTGCTAAAGAAGATTTTTCAGGGTATCATAATTTTGCTAAAACATTACGACAACATCTGATAAATGCAAGAAAATATCAAAAAAAACTTAGAAAACTAAAAAAAAATAAACTAAAAAAATAAGGCAAACAATTTATACTTTGTTTTTTTATTGCTTTCTTATCTTTGAATATTTGAAACAGGCGTTAACTCATAAGAATGAGTTGGTTTATATTTCATAGTCCATAAAAAAGGGACAAGAACAAAAAATCCACATATTATTGCTCCTACATCTGCTTTTTCATTTCTGCAAATAGCGGTATTAAAGGTCTCGTATCCATCTTTTTCTATTCTTACAGCAGTACAAACTCCCAATAATTTTTGTATCACGCATAGTATAAGGAGTTTTGCCTACTGTTCCACCATTAAGATATACTTTGGCTCCATTTGGTTCCGATTGTATCAAAGTTGTGCTTACACAACTTGGTAATAAAATAATTACTGCTAAAATAACAGAAACTATTTGTGTTATTTTTTTAATTTTCTCATAATTTTAATGGCTTTTTTAAGTTTTTTTAATAATTGCAATTTTTTTTAATTATAAATTAAAAAAGTTTTATGATAAGCCCTGTTTTATTGCTGTTTGGTCATAAAAAAATAATCAGTATAAAATTATTTTTCATAAAGGATTAAATTGATTTCATTTATATTTTTAAAATCCCTATCTGCTGTAATAAGTGGGAAACCTAAAAACATTGATGTGCCTGCAATAATGCAATCAGGAAGCATTAATGAATATTTTCTTTTTATAAATATTGTATTGTTTTTAATGGTACTATTAATATTTATTATTTTACATTCTGATAAGAAAGTATTGATTTTTCCAAGTTCATTATCTTGAATTTCTTTATATCCTAATAATTCCAGTTCGGTTATAAAAGAAATATATATTTGTTTTTCATCTATTAAATTAGCAATAGTTCTATCACCAGAAAAAAGATAAAGAATAATATTAGTATCAAGAAATAAATTATTTCCACTCATGTCTTAATTTTTTTTGAATTAATAAAGGGTCTTGCTTTAATTTAATTATTCCACAATATTTATAAGCATCAATACCTTTTATAGATAAAATTTTTTTTAATATTTGATTAATACTATTTTTTTTTGCACCTTTTTTTATAATTGTTTCCATTTTTTTATATCTTTTTTAAAATGTAAATATACAACTTTTTTTTAATTATTTGTCAAATTTAATTTTTAATTGTAAAAAATTTTTATGCTGATATTTGTTTTATTTGTGTTCAGTCATATCTGAAATACCAATTTGGTTTTTCTCATTGTTTTTTCAAGCATTTGTATTATTTTTTTGCAATTTTTAAGACCTGACTTTAAAAATTTATTAGTATATTCGTAAAATTACAAAACCCTAAATTCAGTATAAAAGATAATGAATAACTTTTTGTATGTTCACTATCTTATATCCCCAATGTGTTTCAAAGAGTTTTTTGCATTCACAGACAGCACTTTCTTTAGATATTTTAATATTTTTTTGATATAAAAGGACAAAATCTTTCAAATCCTGATATATATCAGCAAAATCTTCTGCTAAACTTGATTTTTCATGTTTTATATCTTTTTTTTTCGCATCAGAATAATTATCAATATACCAGTATAAATCGTCTGAACTAAATTTTTGTTTCAAAGTATCAAAAACATTTTGCCATTGCTCTTCTGTAACAAAATGTTCGTTATCTGTCTCATCTTCAACATTTAGAGCAGGTAATAAAGAAGCTTTTAAATAAAGAAGAGGGCATATTTTTTGCATATAAAGTAAAAAATCTTCTTTTGTATATTTATCTGTTTCTTCTATAAACAAACAAAAATCATTTGCCACAGTGAGCATTTCAATAACATTTTTTGAATATACCGGCTCATTATATTTATTAGTCATTTATTATTATTTTTTTGGTTCAATATCTAAATTATAAAAAGTAAAAGACAGAATATCTGTAGCCTGGTCAATTAATTTTCTGGTAGGTTTGCCTGCTCCGTGTCCTGCCATTGTCTCAATACGAATTAAAACAGGATTATCACCTTTTTGTTTTTCCTGTAATGTTGAAATAAATTTAAAAGAATGAGCAGGCACAACCCGGTCATCATGGTCTGCTGTAGTTACAAGAGTAGCAGGATAATTAACATCTTTTTTAATATTATGAAGTGGTGAATATTTAATCAGGTTATTAAACTGGACAGAGTCATCGCTTGAGCCATAGTCACCTACCCATGCCCAGCCAATAGTAAATTTATGAAATCGTAACATATCCATAACACCAACAGCAGGCAAAGCAACTTTAAATAAATCAGGACGTTGTGTCATACAGGCACCTACAAGTAAGCCGCCGTTAGAACCGCCGGATATTGCGAGCTTATCAGGAGAAGTATATTTTTTTTTAATCAAATATTCTGCTGCTGCAATAAAATCATCAAACACATTTTGTTTATGTAATTTTGTTCCTGCCTTATGCCATTCTTCGCCATATTCACCACCGCCTCTTATGTTTGGCACAGCATATATGCCTCCATTTTCAAGAAATATTAATCTGCTTATACTAAAACCAGGTGTAATGCTTATGTTAAACCCGCCATAGCCATATAACATTGCTGGATTTTTCCCGTTTAATTTAATACCTTTTTTATATGTAATAAACATTGGAATTTTTGTTCCGTCTTTACTTTTATAAAATATTTGTTTTGTCTCATACTCTTCAGTATTAAAATCAATTGCTGACTTTATATAGATTTCAGAAATGTTTGTATTAACATTATATTTATAAATTGTTGATGGGAAAGTAAATGATGTAAAAGAACAGAAAGCAATGCTATCTTGTTTTTTGCCACTAAAGCCACTCAAAGAGCCAATTCCCGGTAGTTTGATTTCTTTTTCCACATTTCCATCCATATTATATACAAAAGCTTTGCTGCTTGCATCTTTCATGTATTCAGCAATAATTTTACCGCCAACCAAAGATATGCTTTGTAAAACATCTTCTTTTTCAGGAATTATTGTGTTCCGGTTTTTTTCTTCAACAACTTGTGCTGTCAGGCAGTCGCCTGATTCAGTAACTTGTGCTGAACTTGTTTCAGTATTAGCCGGGTCTATCAAAATTGCACGATATTTCGGAGCATTGTCATTTGTCCGTATTAGTAATAAATCATCAATATTATCAATTACACTATATTCATAATCAAATCCTTTTGCTATTAATTTAAAATTGGTTTCATGTTTGTTTAAATCTTTATAATACAAAGCATTACCATCTGTTGTTTCTGTTTCATACAACAACAAAAATCTTTGGTCTTCAGTAGTTTGTGCAACATAATTCCTTAACGGATATTTTTTGTTTTCATAAATAAGTTTATCATCATTCTGAGAAGTTCCTGTTTTATGAAAATATACTTTATGATATTCATTTTTTTGTTGCAGTTCTGTTCCTTTTTTTGGCTCGTCATATCTGCTATAATAAAATCCATTACCATACCATGCCATGCCTGAAAATTTAACCCATTTAAGATTATCGTCCAGTATTTTTTTTGTTTTAATATTGAGCACAAAGATTTCGTTCCAGTCAGAGCCACCTTTGGCAATAGAATAAGCTAAATATTTAGCATCTTTTGATATACTAAGTCCAGCCAATGCTGTTGTTCCGTCTTTTGAAAATTTGTTGGGGTCAAGTAATATATATGGTTTTTCTTTTAATCCATCTTGCATATAAAGTACACTTTGATTTTGCATTCCATCATTTTTAAAAAAGAAATAAAAGTTCTTTTTTTTGAATGGAACTCCGTATTTCGGATAGTTCCATATCTCTGTTAATCGTTTTTTTATTGTTTCACGAAAAGGAATTTTTGATAAATAATCAAAAGTTAATGCGTTTTGTTGTTTAACCCATTCTGCTGTCTCTTCTGAATTGTCATCTTCAAGCCAACGATACGGGTCAGCAACTTTAGTCCCAAAATAATTATCGACAACATCTGTTTTTTTTGTCTTTGGATATTCTAATTTTGTCTGTTTTGGCTTGTCTAAATTATTGTTACAAGCTATTACTGGTAATAACATAAGCAAATAATATTTTTTTTTCATTGTGTTTTTTATACTGAAACAAGTTCAGCACAAGTTTTTGTAAATTAAAAATAAATAAATTGTTTTATAATAGTAATTTTGTGGCAAATTTATATAAATTATTACTAGTGTCCGACTAAATTTAAAAATTCAGATAAAGTCGTTTCTAAATATTATGAGATTCCTCTCCGCCTCATGCGGAAGAGAAGTAAGGAATCTATTATTATAAATTCTAATTTCATTTTTAATCGGACACTAATAATAAATTTTAATTTTAAAAAATGAAGAAACTTATAAAATCTATAACATCATACAGAAAGGATTATCTTCTTAAAAATGCACAAACCAATAAAATTGATACAAAAGAATTTAAACTGTCTTATACTGAATATAACAGACAAAATAAAATAGTAAAAGATATAAGATATAATCAGGATGGAAGCATTGAACAAATGTATAAGTATAGATATAATGATAAAGGACAAATGATTGAAGAGACATTAAGTTATTCTGAAAATGAAATAGCAGAAAAAAGAACTTTTGAACTTGATGATAAAGGACTTGTTAAAAAAGAATTCAGACCTTATCTTGATGGCAATGTTGATACTCTGGTTTATAATTATGATTCTGAAAACAATTTAATTGAAAAAACTATAATTGATTCTGATAATAATATTGACTCAAAAGATGTATTTGAATATAATAACAAAAAAATAACAAAAGAGTCGGTTTATGAAGAAGCAGATAATTTAATATCGTATAATATTTATAAATATGATGAAGCAGGAAACATAGTAGAAACTATTAAATGGGAAGCAGAAGACAATAAAAAAATTAAGATTGTTGATTTTTTTATTGAAAAAGGGAGCAGGACAAAATCATTGGTTTATAACTCTTTAAATCAGCTTATCTCAAAGACAATTTTTATTGAAGAAAATGACAGAATAATTCAGGTTTTAGAAGAAGACCAATACAAAAAGGATACTACAAATATTACATACGATAAAAAAGGAAATATTATTGAAGAGAAAGAATATAACATAAAAAATCAGCTTAATCATAAAGTTATCAAAAAATATAATGATAACAATGATATAATTGAATCAGCAGTTTTTATTGACAGGCATGAGCAGGGAATAAATCAGGATTATGTTGTCAGATATGAATATGAGATGCTTAAAGAATAGTTTTTGGAAGTCGGCTTTAAGCCGACTTTTATAACACGATATTTACATTTAAACACCACAATAAATTGTGGTGCTAATTTGATGTTCAATATGTTACAGATTAACTAAATAACATTGAGGTTAGGTTTACCCTGTGTAATTGGCAAAGCCATTATTAAACAAGGGGTGAGTATAAAAAAAGACAAGAATAAATTAACCCCGTAGGATAATATCCAACGGGGTAAAAGCCGTAGGTCATAAGACCAACGGTTTAAAACAATAAAAATTAACAGGCATTCGTCTGATTTAACGGTATGAACAAATAAAGGTTCTACTGTTATTTTAATGGGTAGATATCTAATCCTTTATAAAAAAACGATTTAATTTCTAATTTCTAATTAACCTAATTGACCTAAATAATGACCATTAAGGGAAATAATAAAAATAATAAGTATGA
>Ga0208905_1000988_pt1 | contig 14327 bp, 12 predicted proteins | sample AntAceMetag02UKS_FD_184776 | JGI IMG/M metagenome (GOLD analysis project Ga0208905, IMG submission 184776) | Saline lake microbial communities from Ace Lake, Antarctica - Antarctic Ace Lake Metagenome 02UKS (SPAdes) (version 2) | ecosystem: Environmental > Aquatic > Non-marine Saline and... | reverse complement strand
TGGGGGTTAACCTTTGATTCGTTTATTACTTCCCTTATTACCCTGATAGTTGCTTCCCACCACATTTTAGGGTTCTGTTCTGCCCAGCCCGGCTGAGGTATATCTATAGAATATTCTCTTCCTGCCCGGGCATAAATTTTACCCTCTCTGTCCATAAGCACACCCCTGGTTCCGGAAGTACCTATATCTATACCCAATAAATAATCCATCTTTATTCCTTTTAAATTCTAAACTTTAATTTTATTTTGATATTCTTTAATTAAAATCTATGGTTTTAATTTTTGGAAAAATTAAAAAATCAAATATATTAAAATTTTGTAATATATCCTCAACATGAATCTCTAATAACAAGCCTTATAGGCAAACGATATTCTTTGTAAACACTAATTTCCTCTTTTTTAATCTTTTCAATTAATAACTTAGAAGCCTTTTCTCCGATATCATAGGCTGGCTGTCTAACCATTGATAAAGGCGGTTCGATTATAGGAGCCCATCTATAATCATCAAATCCGATTATCGCAATATCTCCGGGAATAGCTACTCGTTTTTCTTTAAGATACGTTATCGCTCCTACAGTCATCAAATTATTAGTCACAAACAATGCAGTAATATCAGTATGCTCCAATAATTCCTTTGTTAATTTATAACCCCCCCAAAATTGTGAATATCCTACTTTTATTAAATCTTCATCGATTTTTAATTTATAATCACTTAATGCCATTTTATATGCGATAAGTCTTTCTTCGGTAGTTGTTAATCCTGGTAATCCTGTAATAATTCCTATTCTTGAATGCCCTTTTTTAATTAACATGATAATAGCATCATATGTACCTTTAATATTATCACCTAATACACAATCCCCATGATACCCTTTAGGTTTGCGGTCTATAAACACTACCGGATAATCTCCATTTAATAACTTATTTAAAAAAGTATGGTCCCCAGGTACTGGAGCCATAATTAAACCATCAACTAAATGAGTATTGAAAATTTTTATTTGTTCTATTTCGCTTTCTAAATTTTCATTAGAATTACTAAATATAAGATTATATCCGTTCTTTTTTAATGTACTTTCTACGCCTCTGGCTATAGATGTAAAAAAGAAATTAGAAATATCAGGCACTAACAAACCAACTATATTTGACTTTCGACTACGCAGATTTCGAGCAGCAGAATTTAGGTAATAATCCAACTCTTTCATTGCATCTAAAACTTTTTTCTTGGTTTCCACTCTAACAAAACGAGTTTTATTAATTACATGAGAAACTGTTGCTGTAGAAACCCCTGCTTTCTGAGCAACATCCTTCATACTAACTTTCATTATATACAACTCCGGTGTATAAATTTTAAATTTATAATTACTAAGTAATCAATTACTTAACCTTTTACAATAAATATCACATTTTAAAAATTGTCAAATATTTTACTTTGTTCGTGCATGTCAATATTTTGGGGGTAATTTTCTTTGATAAAAAAATTTCTTTAGATTTTTGACAGACTTACCCCTTGTTTTATTAAGGCTTATTATTTTTACCAATAAGCTTAATTGTCCTTATTTTATTTAGGTTAGAGTAATACATAGTAATCTACTTTCTTAAATATTTTTTTAATTGATTAATAATATCCTACCTCAGTAAGTTTTCTTAAAACGCCCGCTCAGGGTTTACCCTTATTTGGTCCTCTTAAGGACGGTATGGTTACCTCTATCAGAGTAGAAGACTCTGTTTCTTTCTTAAAATGCGAAGCAGTCAGAAGTGGATGGTGTTTACCTACTTTAATATTTCGTTCTCTTTAATTCTCTCCCACTAGTCTTCCCATTCATTATTTTAGATATCTCATATCTTTAAGAGGGATAAGGCTCCTGGTATACTCCAGCTCACGCCCCTCTTCTTAAAGCGAGAGGTTATCACCTTATTTATATTTAATTCTATCGCTACGGCTCTTCCTACCCTATTATCTTTTAGTCTAAACTATTTGCTAAACCCCTGTCGGTTACGGGATATGTAGGTATATTGTATTTATCTTGAGTTGCTGTTATTATAAATTCTTCAATATATTTTAACACTTTTTTAGTAAAATATAATGGAAAATAAAGTTAAGAAAGAGGTTTTCTAATACTTAAGTTTTTTTGACAAAATATCTTTATAAGATTTTTAATTTACTTCTGTGTTACGGAATTTGCTTAATCGTATTTTTAACACAAAGTAATCATTTGTTTCTATTTTTTATATTTTCATAGTATAGATTCAATGTTGCTTATTCATGCTAATAAATACATTTTCTGGCTTCATCAGCAAAAGCTTCAATTAATTGTAGGTCTGCATCAAAAAAGTGATCAGAAGGTGCTAAAATATAGCCTCCATTTGAACCTGCCTCTTTAAAACATTTGCGGACAGCAGATCTAGTTTTTTCTGGTGTACAACCTTGAAAATAATGAAATTGATCAAATCCACCAATCATACAAACTTTATCACCAATTCTTTTTTTAGCTTTTTTTAAATCAGTATCTCCACCCATATCAGGAGGTGTAAAAGTTTCCATTGCATCGGGATTCATAGCTACTATATCTTCAAGTATTGGCATCATACCACCACATGTATGATAAACGACCTTTTGGCCTGATTTATGTGCCAGAGCTATTAATTTACTATCATATGGTGCAACAAATTCCCTGAAAATCTTTGGTGAAATGACCGTTGTAGATGCATCACCACCTCCTAATTCAAGTAAATCATATTTTGCGCCATTCATTGATTTAAGATAATATTTTTTTCTTTCAAATAATATTTTTAAAAGACTATGAACCCATTCAGGATCATCAAAAGTTGCTATAATTAATTTTTCAATACCTACCAGACAAGAAGCATCCTGCCAACAACCCGGTTGACCAAATACATCAAATCCGGGAATATGGCTACGAATTAACGCATTATTACCATATTTTTCTACAACTCTATTAACTTCTTTTACATCACACTTTGGATAAGTCATATATTCGCCAAGAAGATTAATATCTCCTTTTTCTTTAATTAAATATTCTGTTACCATTGAAGATTTATCATCACTTTTGGTAACCATGCTAAGTGTTCCTTTGGGGGTAATAAAATTATACCTGCGTGCTAAAAAATTATTATCCGGCAAATCTTTCCATTCTATTTGCCAGTCATTATTAATAATCCTTCTACTTTCTAAAAAAGCTAGTTCTTTTTGTGTAGGATCATAAAAATCACCTTTATCTTTATTAGGTAGGTGAGGTACTATCCAGACAATGGAATCAAGTCCAAATTTAATAAAAAATCATGATAACTTATTCCATTCATATATTTACTTAAAAAATAAGGTTGCACGTGATGTGTAGTTACTGGTAAACGATCAGGAACTTCACCATTTAAAGCTTTTAAAAATCTTTCTTTTACTGTCATGGCATATATTCTCCTTTGTTTTAAAAAAAAATGATATGGTTTATCCATAAAAATTCTATTTTTACTATAAAGTAGTTTTTTAGGATTTAAGGCTTGCAATCGCCTAAAGTAAATACTATTAGTTTATATTACTTTATAAAATTATATTATCTTTCATATACAAATAATAGAACATATTTCCTTACTTCTAATAAGTAATACTATCGCGAAAACTTTCGTTTTTTTGATTAACCTTTTTATGATTAAATCTTAATATAAACTTCTAATTTTTACCAAGAATTATTTAACAGTTACTATTAATAAACAGTTTTTAAAACCTTTTTTTCTAATATCATTTTTATCATAAATCGATTTCTTTTAGAAGATTAATATTTTCCATATTTATTAACTAATTTATTCACCATTTTAATTCTATCAAACCTTGCCCCAGGAATTACTTGATCACCAACACCTAAAACATAACGAGGTTTTCTCTTCATAACCCTCAAAACATTTTTAACAAAAGAGCTAAATTCATCATCAGTAATCTGATCAGTAAAATATAATCCGGGTATTCCACCCCACAGGATTGTATCTTCTTTTACCCCTTCACATATTTCTTCAATTGGAATATCACCGACAGGCGCTGGTGTTAATCCCTCAATTACATCAAAACCAGCAAATGAAATTTCTTTTATTAACCCTTTCATAGTTCCATCTAAATGCACAAAAGAATACTTATTTTTCTCTCTAATTTTTTTAACCCACTTTTTATGGTAAGGGCATATATATCTTTTATAATATTCTTTCCCAACAACTTCAGAAGATATATTAGCAGGAATCATGAGACATTCTGCAGGACTATTTAAAGCTATTTCTGCAGCTTCGTCATGTTTTTTTTCCATTAATTTTAGTGTTTCATTAAACTCATCTGGCACATCTAGAGAAAAATAAACAAAGTTTTCAATTCCTGCTTTTAATGCTACAAGCTCCATCATCGGACTCTTAGGAAGATAGCAGAGAACAACTCCATTATCTCCTATTAAGTCATATCTTTTTTCTGCCAGGTTATAATCCGCTTCATAATAAGTATGTTCATATATATATCGCAGGCACTTCAAATCCTTCCAATCCTTTATGAGATGTTCTTTGGGAGCAAAACTATAAGAGCTTGATGAATATTGCCAAATCTCTCTTAACTTTCCATATGGTGTATTAAACACAGTTATTTGAAATTTTCCTTCTTTTCCTTTATTTAATTCTTTTTTATTAATTTCAATATTGTCATATTTAATTTTAAAAGGAAAGTATCCCTGCAAATAAAACCCCACGCCCAAATCTCTGTGTAATCGCTGAAGGCCTTTACCAATATATGATGATGCTAAGCCTTCATTCATTATAGATTGTTTCTGAGTTTCATGTTCTTTATATTTTTCAGGCATTAAATCCTCTTCAAGTAAATAATCAATCCAATAAGCTAAGTCTCCTAACCATGGTATAATATCAGGTTTTCTTCTATTAAGTATAGATAAAACTCTTTCTCGAAGGTTCATACAATCACTTCTTCTCCTTTTATTTTCAATAATGCCAACTTATGCAATAAGTTTTGGCAAATAGCTGTTTGATACCATAACTTTTGTACCTAATTTCCAGTAAAAATTCTTTTTTACTTATATTGCTTGCTATAGCATTATTTTACAATATTGGAAATTTAAAATACACTAATACCCTGGTTTTTAGCCCACTCTCCATTGCATTTACCAATTATTTCTTACTTTATTTTGCTTTATGCTGAATTTAATATATAACTCTCTTGAACATTAAATATTATCATTTTTTTAATCATTCGTCTTATTATTCTAATTTATAAAAGTTTTCTCTAAAATATCTGATATTTCTGAAAAACATTGTAGTAAATTAAATATATAGTATGTCACTTTTGTTTATATTCTTTTTCAGTAAAATTAATTATTCTGTCTGTAAGATCATATCTCTTACTTGATTTCTAAATTTATTAATTAAAATAGCTACAATAACCAAAATACCATAAACAACCCTTCTTAAATATGGATTGACATTAAACATAGATAATCCAGCTTCAATTAACGCCAGAAAGATAATACCAGCCAGAACATTAATCATTGAGCCACGACCACCTTCCTGTTCAACGCCACCAATAATTGCACCAGCAAATGCCAGAAAAATATTGCCATCTGCCATGCTTGGTGGAACAGAATCAAGATATCCAGTATAAAATAGACCAGATAGACCAGCAAAAGCACCGGCTATTGAAAAGACTATAAACTGTACTCTTTTTGGGTTTACCCCAACCATTTTAGCTGACATATAGTTACCGCCAACCCCATAAATATGGAGCCCTAAAGATGAATATTTTAAAATTAAAGACATTATTAAAATAATTACAATAAATACAATTATAGAAACAACTCCATTGCCACCAAAAACTAAATAACAATCGGAAAATCCCTCATAAATAGGATAAGGTTGTAGCAATAATGTAGCACCTTCATAAGCCATAAAAGCACCCAATGTAACAAGAAATGGATTTAGCCTTATATAGGCAACCATATATCCATTAAGCGCTCCGCCCAAAAATCCAATTACTATTGGAATAAAAACTTGTAATATTGGCGGTATTCCTGGTATCCATTTTGTAATAATTAGAGCACTTAACATAGCAATAAAACCTGTCATTTGAGCCAGAGAAAGATCCATACAACCAATCAGTAAATTAAGTGCCACCCCAATTACAATGAAACCCATTGGTACAGCTGAGTAAATCATAAATGATATCGTACTCAATTTAAGCATACCTTCTGGTTTTAAAGTAGCAAAGAAAATATAGAAAACTATAATCAAAACCCAGGATATATTATTAACTATAAAAAGCTGAAATTTCTTTTTATTAGACATTCGTTCTGCTCCTCCCTACACACTAAGATCAGTTAGTAGTTTTTCAATATCATCTTTACTTTTATTAGCCTTATTAATATCAAAGACCTTTTTACCATGTGACATAACAACAATTCTATCTGCAACAGAATAAACATGTTCAATATTATGTGATATAAAAATAACGCTAGTATTATTATTTTTTAATTGTTCAATAAATGATAATACCTTTCTCACGGCATGAACTGATAAGGCATTTGTGGGTTCGTCAAGAATAACTAATCTAGCTTTAAAATGCATTGCTCTTGCTATTGCTACACCCTGTCTCTCGCCACCTGAACAAAACCGTACTTCACGTTCAAGCGAAGGAATATTTAATTTCAGCTTAACAAACAGAGGCTTAATTATTTCATTCATTTTTTTATAATCTATTATTTTAAAAGGACCTATAGATTTTTCAGGCTCTCTATCCATAAAAACATTCTTAGAAATACTTAATTTATTAAATAATGCCTGTTCCTGATAAACTGCTTCTATCCCCAGTTCCCTTGAATCTTTAACGGATTTAATCTCTACTCTTTTACCCAACCAATAAAATCTACCTGAAGTTTTTGTAGTAACTCCAATTAATGTCTTAATTAATGTTGACTTGCCAGCACCATTATTGCCTATTAAACCAACAATTTCTCTCTTATTAATTGATAAATTAACATCTTTTACTGCATGGATTTTACCATATCTTTTATTGACATTTTCCATTTTTAAAAGTAGCTCAGAATTCATGATAATGCCCCCAATATATTAAAATTATATCTGGAGAGTTTCATAAAACTCTCCAGATATAATGTATAATATGGTTTTCCCATATTATATTGTATTATACTTTATATTTTATTCCAGCCATTTTTTAGCAGTATTACCCCAAATCGTTGGATCATTCATATTATCAGGAGTAACAATAACACCCTGTACCTTTAACCATTTATGTCCATTAGTTTCTTCAATTTTTGCTGGCGCCCAAGTTTGAACAGCCCAAGGAGTAACTCCATCATAAGTACCACCGGTAATACTTAAATCTTCTGCTGTAATTGTTTCACCAACTACTGGTAAGGCATCCTCTCCTTCTTCTATAACGATCTTTAAGAAATGCATAGCTAAAGGACCATAAAATAAATTAGGTTGAACTAATCCTCTATCTGCATAACCATCATTCATTAAATCAATATAAGCAGGTGCCGCACCTATTGAAGCAATAAATACATGGCCTTCTTCTCCTCTTTTTACTAACATACCAGCTTTTTCCAGTGCTTTCAATCCGCCACGTGAATTTGTTGTATTTTGTGAAACAATGGCAACAGGTTTACCATATTGCTGTATTGCATTAAAAGTATCTTGCTGAGCTTTCGCTGCATCTGATTTAGTATAATACTCGATAAATGTAATATCTTTATATTGAGTAAATACATTTTTATAACCTTCTGCTCTTTCACGGTCTGAATCATTAGTAGCATCACCCTGTATACTAATAACAACACCCTGAGGTTTACCATATTCTGCAGTTAAGTAATCTATTACTTCATTAGCAAGAATTGTTGCAGATTCTGTGGAATCAAATCTAACATTAATTGCTACAGCATCCGTCATTACATCTGTATTATAAGTAATTGTTGGAACACCATGTTCTTTACAGTATTCTGCAACCCCTATAGTAGCTTTCGAATCAACGGGAGACCAAATAATTCCATCAACACCATTTTCAACAAAATACCTCATTTGTTTAATTTGATCTTCTACTTTAAAGTGAGCATTCTGGGTGATAATTTCCCAGCCTTGTTCTTCTCCGTATAAATGAATAGCTTTATCAGTAACCTTCATCCACTCATCACCCATATAAAGCGAATCATGACCAATTTTGTAACTTTTTGCAGATGCACTCGATACACAGAATAATAAGACTACTAAACTTAAAATAAGCATAATTAAAAAAAGTTTCTTCATTTTTTTTCTCCTTACTTTCTTATTTTTTTGATCCTAACATAGTTCTTCAAGAGCAATCACCAAGAAATTACTTTACTTTAGACCAAACAATTCTCTATTTCGTTATTTCATTCACCTCCTTAGTGAAACTCCCCCAGCAGGAGCTGGAGGACTCTTAAACCTATGGCAATGTTAATTGCAGTTACCCATTGTCTCCTTTTTCTTGAGACTCAACGTAGGCGAGAATTTCCTTTTCATTCAAGCCTATACATGATATGCAGTATCCTCTCACCCACATGCCGTCTTCCCTTGTATAGGTTTTTTTCATAAAAGGAATTTTGCCTTGAACTTTTTTACCAATTGTGTTTTGATATATTGAATTGTATTGGCAACTGTAATTCTTAAAGGTATCACGACTGCCATATGAACATGATCCTCTTGTACATTAAGCTTTGCTACATCGCCAGACAGGATTCTGGTGTTTTATGTAGCTTAATAATAATCATTCTAATTTATAACTATCCCATGCTTTATAAACTTCTAAAACATTTTCTGGTCTAGCTCCTGGTCCAAATTCACACTGGGCTATTACACCACCATCGGCATAAAGATTTTCATATACTCTTTCTACAGCTTGATCAATATCTTTAATTGACCCGTTTGGCAATAATCTTTGACGGTCAATTTCACCCCAAAAAGTAATTTTACCCTTAAATTTTTCTCCTATTTCCTCGATATTCATACAAAAAAGTTGTGTATTAAATGCATCAAGACCAATTTCAATTAGTTCAGGAATAATAGCCAAAGTATAACCATCTGAGTGCATAAATGCATATTTTCCATTTTGGTGAGCAATATTTATATAATCTTTATACATAGGCTTAAATAATCTTCTCCAGAGTTTTGGATTTACTAGTAAATTATTCTGTGCCCCCCAGTCATCCATAATAAAAATGCCATCAACTTTCGTTTTAGACCAAATCTTGATCTCTTCTTTATAAAATTCATGAATTTCACCTATTAATTTTTTAAATTCTCTTGGCTGTTCGATTAAATCAATAAATAAATTATCTGTTCTCCTTAAAAACTGCATCCTTTCAAAAGGCCTTTGTAGAGTATCTGGTAAAATAAACTTATCAGTATTATTACAATATTCATTAATTTTATCAATATTAATTGAAAGACGTTCCTCTGGTATATGTACCTTGCCAATATCACTCCAGGTTTTAATTAAAGGCTCTTTAATCTCACCATGAATACCATCCTGAAGATTATTAAATTTACATCCCCATTCATCAGTAAAAAATCCTATTTTATATCTCTCCCCTATTTGTGGGAGCTTTTGTCTGTAGTATGGAGGAGCAAGGACAATATCATCAGGATATTCAGTATGAATTTTTTCTAGAGTTTCCGGATATCTAGTTTCAGCCCAAGGCAAAGTCCATAATTGTCGTGGTATTTTTTCAGGTCTTTTAAATTCCAAAGCATCTTTAACTAAATCTCTTGATTTCATACTTACCACTTCCTATTAAATTCCTAACCATCTCAGTACTCCACAACTCTCTAAAAAATCTCCGCATATAGCTTGTGTTCTTGCTTTAATCAAACGACTTTTTTCTATAAGTTAATATCTTCTCTTCTCTCTTCATCATTAACAAGACCAATAGTTATCATTCCTTGAGCTATCCCTAAAGAAATTCCTACTTTTACATCACCAATAAGAAATAATTTAGTCTCTTTCTCTTAGACCAACTACGGATATCGCGTTGGTAAACTTTCACCTTACCAAATTGCTAATCCAACACAGATCCACCCTTAGGTGGTGACTATATCAACTTTCCTTAACGTAAGTGCTTACTATTAAGACTATCTCCCGGAATTAGTCAGGCTTTCACCAGATTATTCCAGACCTCAGAACAGTTTATTCACACGTTATTCTCCTGTTTACTATTACCATTCCCGTCTTCTGCCTTAAGTATTCTGTCAGAATAAACCGTTCAACTTACATATGTTAAGCACATTGACAACGTTAATCTTAAGCCAAGATTAAATTCTCTAATTAAAATATGTCCCCTATCTTATTCTTGTCTCTTGATTAATTCCTTTTATTGACGGGCTTTTCTTTTGTACGGCATTTATTCACATCTGTTGTTCTCTTTTTAAGAATCAGAATTTCTTTGTTACTCCTTTGTATTAATAAAAAGGGGTTATTTCTTTATTATTGTTATATTTATACGTCCGCTTTTCTGGTTTCCACTCTAACAAAACGAATTTTATTAATTACATGGGAGACCGTTGCCGTTGAAAATCCTGCTTTCTGAGCAACATCCTTAATACTAACTTTCATTATAGACAAATCCAACCTATAAATTTTAATTTTATAATTACTAAGTAATCGATTACGTAACCGTTTTCAATATATATTACATTTCAAAAAATGTCAAATTTTTTACTTTATTATTTCCCCTTGTTTGCTTCTTCATTATTATTTCTACCTTAACAATAAGCAAAAATTAAAAAAGATTTAGATTTGATTTTTATTAATATGGGAAAATATTCGAAAATTTTTAGATTGCTCAATCCAGTTGTAGAGGTTAACCTTTTAAAGAACCTTGTAACAACCCTCTCAAGAAAAATTTTCCTAAAAATACGTAAATCAATATTGGAGGTAAGGCAGTAAGAAGAGCACCGGCTATTTGAACATTCCACTGGACGATGTAGCTTCCCGCTAAATTATTTAATGCTACAGTTATAGGTTGGGATGCTGGATTAGGTGTTACAATTAAGCCGAAGAGAAAATCATTCCAGATAGAGGTGAACTGCCAGATCATGGCAACAGCAAAACCAGGTGTAGATAAAGGAAATATTATCCATCTGTATATGCCCAAAAAATTTGCCCCATCTATCTTGGAGGCTTCTACCATCTCTGTGGGAACTGTTATATAGTAATTACGAAAGATTAGGGTGCTTATAGGTATCCCGTAGATTACATGGACTAAAATTAATCCGGGAATTGTCCCATAAACATGCAATCTCTGTAGAGTAAGCACCAAGGGAATAATAATACTTTGATAAGGAATAAACATTCCGAATAAAATCATAGTAAAAATTAAATCCGAACCACGGAATCGCCATTTAGTTAAAACATAACCATTTAATGAACCAAACAGGGCTGAAATTATAGTAGCCGGTATCACCAACAATACACTATTAAAAAAACTTCCCGAAAGACCACGAAACCCTCCTTTTGCACTCCCTAACCAGGCAGTGCGGAAGCTTTCAAAGTTTAAGCTCCTGGGCAAATTCCACATAGTACTCAGTCCAACCTCGGAAAAACTCTTCATTCCGGTTACTAACATAATATACATAGGAATAATGTAAAAAATGATAAATATAACTAATATAATGTAAATTAAAAGACGAATTGCGGATATTTTCACTTTATGCCTCTTTACGGAATGTAGTTATAAGATAAGGAATAATCAATAAAGATACTAATAATAACAATATGATAGCAATGCTTGCCCCCTGGGCAAAATGATTTCCCCTAAAAGTGGTGTCATACATAAATAAAGCCGGGACATCACAGGAAAAAGCTGGCCCGCTTCCGGTCATCGCCACAACTAAATCAAATATCTTAAGGGAAATATGTCCAAGGATAATAATAGCCCCAAAAGTAATGGGTCTAAGAAAAGGGAGGGTAATATAATAAAATATTTTCCATTGACTGGCTCCGTCTATTGCTGCTGCTTCTCGTAATTCTAAAGGTATTCCTCTTAATCCGGCAAGATACAAAGCCATAGTATAGCCAGAAAACTGCCAGACAGCGGCAATAGCTACAGCAATTATCCCTATTTTGGGATCAGTATACCAGCCAGAACTTAGGAAATTTAGCCCCAGCTTTTCAAATAGTTGATTAACTCCAATGTTGCCCAATTGAATACTGCCCGGGTTAAAGAGCCAGTGCCAGATAACTCCACTAACTATAAAGGAAACTGACATAGGTAATAAGAATAGGTTACGGAATATACCCTCACCCTTAATACGCTGATCAATTAGAACGGCCAATAACAAGCCGATTAACAAACAAGAGACAACAAAAATGACTGTAAAGACGAGAGTATTATGAAGATCTATCTGAAAGCGCATATTGGCAAATAATTTTCGATAATTTTTAAATCCTACCAGGGTATAGTCGGGAAGAACATTATTCCATTTAGTAAAAGATATAAAGCTAGTCCAACCTATAAAACCATAAATAAAAATACCAATTGCCACTACGGAAGGGGTAATAAATAAGATGGGTGTCCACTTATCTCCTTTTATTTGCATGGGCTATTTCTCCTCTAATTAATTCAGTCTTTCAGGAGCATTAAAAAATACTCCTGAAAGACCTACTACTATTCATCTATTATTCAAGATAGTCTTCAGCAGCTGTTATTAGTGCCTTCTGGGCATAAGAAACATCAGGCTTTGAAACAAATAGGCTTATAACATCTTTATACTCTGTGGTCCACCCTTCGCTGGCTGCTGCTCCATGCACTACACTGGGAGAAATAGCATTCTCTTGCCAATCTTTCGCAGCTGATTTTAAATAATCATTGTAATCACTAATATCAACATCTGTTCTTGCCGGTATTGAACCTTTAGCTTTATTAAAGTCATGCTGTCCTTGTTTGGAGCCCAGTACTTTGAGCCAGGCAACGACATTTTCCTGGTTTTTACAACCTTTTGGTAAAGCAAAACTATCAGAAAGAGTTAAAAAAATGCCATCGGTATTAGGAGCTGCCGCCCAACCATAATCTTCAAATCCAACCGACATAAACCAACCATTAGTCCAGTCTCCCATAACCATCATAGCTCCTTTATCTTTAAGTAAATACTGTCCTGCTTCATCCCAGGTAAGAGCAGAATGATCAGTGTTTAAATAAGAAGCTATTTTAGCAAAAGTTTCTAATGCATCAGTAACTCTGACATCTGACCATTTTACTTCTCCGGTCCATAAGCCTTTGTAATCATTTGCTCCAAGTTTTCCCAGTAAGACGGACTCAAAAACATGAGCGGCTTCCCATCCATCTTTAGTACCCATTACAAAGGGAACTATACCTTCTACTTTTAATTTATCACATACATCAAAGAATTCACTAAAAGTACGAGGAGGGGTAATGTTATACTTGTTAAAAATTCTCTTGTTAAACCATAATACATTGGAACGATGGATATTTACCGGAACAGACCAATAATCTCCCTGGTAAGAGACGATATCCAGAACACCCTTAGGCATAGATTCGGTCCAACCCTCGGATTTAAAAATATCAGTTAAGGGCTGCATATATCCTGGAATTACCCAGGTATCAATTAATTCATGCCCGGCATGAACCTGAAAAGTATCAGGTGGATCTCCACCAAGCATTCGGGTTTTAAAAACAGCTTTAGCATTTGTTCCTGCTCCACCGGCTACTGTAGCATTAATAAATTCTATATCAGGATATTCACTCTCATATAGTTTAATGAGAGCATTTAAACCTTCTGCTTCACCACCGGCAGTCCACCAACTGTTAACTTCAACTTTACCGCTAAGCGGTCCAGCCAATATTGGAAGAGCAAAAAACGCTCCTACAATTGAAATCAAAACTAATCCAACTAAAAATTTACGTAACATAATTAATTCCTCCTTTTAATTAAAATGTTTATTCTCTATCAAAATTTAGAAATATATTTTTATAAAATAGGCATACCTCCTTTCCTATTAAAATATCTAAGCTCGAGTATTTTAAAATCAAAGGCTGGTCTTTTAATTATACTGCTTTAATCAAAAAAATGTCAAAGTCTTTTAAAGAAAACAGTATCGAGTATCGAGTAAAGAAAGAGAAGGAAAGACAGAAAAAAGTCGTTAGTACTTAGAGATATAATTCATAGTGATATATAATTTTAAATCTAATTAGCAGGAGGAAGGGAAATAACTACACTTAAATTCTCTTTGGTAGCAATATATTCATGCTTTCCTATGGAAGCAGGAAGCATAAAAGTTTCTCC
>Ga0208905_1000987_pt1 | contig 14333 bp, 6 predicted proteins | sample AntAceMetag02UKS_FD_184776 | JGI IMG/M metagenome (GOLD analysis project Ga0208905, IMG submission 184776) | Saline lake microbial communities from Ace Lake, Antarctica - Antarctic Ace Lake Metagenome 02UKS (SPAdes) (version 2) | ecosystem: Environmental > Aquatic > Non-marine Saline and Alkaline... | reverse complement strand
TGATACTTCGGTTGAGAACTGTCCGGTCTCGGTCATCAACATCACGGACTATGACAAAAAGACTGCCGATGCCTGGGCATTTGTGAAGCTGGACACCGGGTTCCGTGATTCGGTTGGCTTTGATGAGCTCACTGATGCGGAGGCCGGTTATCCGAACGCCACCTCGGCGAGTGTGACGGTGAAGGTCAAGAACGACAATGAGACGTTCTACGTGGCCTTTACGAATGAGAAGGTCCGGGTGTATTCCTATGAGGATGATGGTGTCGTGACCGCACTTGAGACCTGGGCGGATGGGAAGGCTGTGCTGGGGTGAATGAGTCCCGGTCCACTTTCCTTTTTTTTAAAATAGACGTACAAAATGTTACGGAATATAGAAAAATAGTTGAAATAATTTCAAATGATTTATAGACCTTTTTTCACATTGATCTCAGGCATATCAAGGGAGAATTCTTCATCCAATCTGTGAAGCTGTTCACGAATTATTCCTCGCATATTATACGCCGGTTTAAAGCAAAAAGTTTCAAATTCGTCATAATTCAGATCTTCAGTTGAACGAACATCAGGATATAATAATTTTAAAAACCCTGTTGTTATTCGAGCTACTGCGGCACTATCCCTTTTATCAGCACTAGAGGGCACAGAGAGTGCAGCTTCAACGACTGCAGCTGGAGTTGTATCGTTTCGGAGTCCATGCATCACTTCTGAGAAAAATTCGGAGTTGAGCGCCCATCCTTTTCCTATACTACCGACTTTAATCCGGGGTAGTTCCCATCCTTCAATAAATCCATGGAAACGATCTAAGAAAGCACCTTCTTGCATAAATTTGGGTAAAGTTGCAAAATAATTTGAGCTTTGAGGTTTTCCTGAATCTGTTATTGGAATATTTCCTAAAATAATCAAACCTGCTTCTGCTTCTCCAGGATATCCTGATATATTATATGTCCCAGATTCAAGATATCCTTTTAATCCACCAATTACCTCTGCTGGTTTACTTCCAAAATTTATAGTTTGTATTTCATCAAGGGCTACATAATCATACTTAGTAATAAGTCCACTTCTCTGACGAGATATGTCATAAAATAGCTGGGCCCTGCTAACAGAACCCCCACTAATAAGCCATCCATATTTACTCAGACGACCAAAAACATAAGATTTGCCGGTGCCTTTCGGTGCCAATTCGATAAGATTCATCCGCGGTTCGACAAAAGGAAGAAGTCGTGAAATCATCTTCAACTTTTGCTCAATTGTATCAAAACTTTTTGGATCATATTCCATGTTTTTTAACAAAAAATCGATCCACTCATGAATCGAATCAAAGTTCGTTCTGGCCTTTCGATAGTAATCTAGATTTGCCTTATAAGGCCTGAAAGGAGTGAAATCACGGAGTACTATCCTTCCATCTTTTTTATTTGCTTGAGGGGGTTCATACAGTAGTTCACCTACTCCCCACATTCCACCATTTAGTAGTTCAGGTGAACTATCAATAACAGAAGAAATAACCGCGCCTTCTTTTCCACTCACATCAAGGATAGGAATCTCAAGCAAATCATCACCACTCCGGATATCAGGCGTAACTCGAAAATCAGCAAGAATTTTTATTCTTCCGTCATTCTTCTTGATTCTAAACTTGATCTCCTCTGCTTTACTTTTATCTGGTAGATAATTATCTAGAAATCGTTGTAGTCCAACATTATCAACAGTTTCACCATCAGAATATTTGTTAATCAACCAATCTGCAACAAATGACGGTAGAGCTCTTGAGGATAAGAGCCCTGTTTTTGTTAACTTTTTATTTACTGCCTCTCCGGGAAAATAGTCCTTGATTTTAAGATCAAGGGTTGTTAACACATATTTTTTTGCTATTGATTCATCAATAGTGTATGGAACAGAATCCTCACTTATTTCCATTTTTTCATAATCTTCCATTTTGGATTCACCCTTAAATGTCAAATGTATCATCAAAACTTGTCTTTTCGGAACCTGATATTAATTCTACACTACATTTACCTGAAATACTTTTATTGATGACAACTGTGATTTCGTTCATACCCGCAACCATTCCCATTGCTTTAGCTTCAGAAAGCGGTATGCGGATTGAATTCGAAGTTTTTCGATATTTGTCATCTAATCGCTTTTTCCAGGAATTATTAAATTTAATCTCACAAACCGTAATATTCTCTAAAATTCTTCCTTCAAATTTCAATATTAATTCTTCATCACCAAATCCATCAAAGGAAATTTTTTCAGGAACAACATCTATGTATTCTTTTGATCTCTCAACTTTTGGAGGATATACCTGCATTGCAAGAGCAAGCACTTCTTCTGGCAAACCCCCACCATGTGCTTCACCCTTTGGTGACGTATCACCAAGATTATCATTCGATAAAGAGACTGCAAATTTTTTGTTGTTATCAGTTACAACAAATACATCCTTTTTATCTTGAAAAATATCTTTAGAGAAAGTACCAAATCGCCCCCCATGATCTTTTTTTACACCAGTATAATCTCTTGGGGAACCCTTCCGAGCGAAAGCAGTTGTACCGTGGTCTGATATTATCCAAAGTGGAGAATGGCGTGATTTATACATCTGATCAATTTTTGTTACTATTTCCTCCAATTTCTGAATTTCTTTAAAAATTGTTTTTGGATAAACGTACGTTTCATGAATCAGTTTATCAAATTCAGGATATTTTTCGATTGGATTTTCTAACACAAAATGGGTTGTGTCACTTGGAAGATTAGAAAAAACAGGTAATCCTTCATCTGCTTCCCACCCCTTTTCTTTAAACAGAGCTTTTAAAACACTACTCCATTCATATCCGACAGCATCAAGAAAAACAAACCCATTTTGATAGATTTTATCTTGTAAATTACTATCTGAAAATTGTCTAATATGATTTAATGTTCGAGCAGCAATTATATCATCCCATTCTTGTAGGAAATGATTCTGCCACTCTTTAAGCATTTCTGTGGGCTTATCAAAACCAATTTTTGAACGAACATATTCTGAAAGATAGCAATCTGCAAATGTATCAAATTTTTTATATGCAGATATAAGATTTTCTTGGTCGCTCATCAATGAACTTTCAATATATGTAGCAAATACCGGCCAAACATCCAATACTATTTGATAAAGATCAGGAGGAAAACCTTCCTGTTCCTTCAAAAAAATAGCTGAAGCGAGTACTATAGTTTCTCTCTCAAAATCAAATAGTCCTGTTGTTCTTTCTAAAATTTTTCTCCAATTGCTATTGCTTGACTCAAAATATGTAATAAATATATCATGAAATGAATGTTGATCCTTTGAAAAATATGGATTTTCTAATTTATTGAAAAATACCCTCCTTTCATTTAAAAATTTATCACTCTTCTCCTCAGATTTCAAACCTTCAATGAAAGCATTGTCAAGCAATAATTCTGGATCATCGGTAATCTGGATGATCTCGGAAAGGAAACTCGATGAACAATTTAATTTTTTAGCTTCATTTAACCAAAACCACCGGTGTACAACAAATTGTTCTGAGAGATTTCCTTCCCAATACTTCTGGATAGAGTCTTCAGTTGGTCCATTAATCCCCAAAACACTTTGAACAACACCAGTCCAATTTTTAATCTTACCAGATTTAGAGAAATAATCAAGAAGATAAGCTAATACTTCACTATTAGTAGCGACTTTTATTTCATCAACGTCTATATCGTAAGTAAATTGAAGAAAATCAAGTTCATTTCTAATGAAACATTTTTGAACTTTTGGCACTGTAATATCAGCTTCTTCTATTGCCTCAATAATCGTTTTGTTTTGAACTAAAATTTTTTTGGATAGTGAAATTGACCCATTCTCCCACAATTTCAACCAATCACGCACATGACTAATAAGTAAGCAATCTTCTGATGGGATTTTGCCTGTTTTATCCAATATGATTTCTATACTAGAATCGTCATCAGTATCAGCAGAATTAAGTGTGAATACATCAGCCATTCTTTCCTGATGTGCGAAATTTGAAAAAAATGATGAATAACTGTTTGAATAATCCAGCATTGGTACAATTAGTTGAGCGGATTCGGCCTGAACTATTGTCTGAAAAATCTTATTAACAAGATTTTCATCCTCTTTTTTGCATAAACGAATATACTCAGTTACCGGTAAGGCAACAATAGGTCTGTCTTTTGATTCCCTTATACAATATTTAAACCATTTTTTAATTTTATAGCCCGACAAGGAATTATATTTATCAACCTCGTTTGAGAGATGTCGTTGTTCATATGGAATTTTATTAAGAAAATTGTAATAATCTTTCTTTGAATCGAAAAATATAATAGTTGAAGGATACCTGTAAGTGCTCAAATAATGCGGGGTATTATTAGAATATTTAATTTTTAATGCATTCGTAAGGTCGTCTAACGAAGAAAATGAACTGACATTTATGTCACTCATCTCCAAGTTCCTCCAAAACTTCCATTAAACGATCAATTTTATATTGAGATTTTTTCGATAATCCAGAGTTATTTTCATCACAGATTTTCTTTATAATTCTTTTTAACTCAGAAATAAACTGAGATGTATTTGAAGTAATTATTTCTTCAGTTCCGTTTTTCCAATTAATTAAGCCTATATCTGAACCTAATGAGAAAACAAGAGGTTTTGCTATCCGACGTGAATCACCAATAAGGTTCTTAAATACAATATTGTAATAAAGCGTTTTTCCTGGTGGGATATTTGAATCAATGAATTCAGTAACATTTGGAGAGACATTATTCAAAAGAACCATCTCATCTTCAGATTCACCACGGAATACTTCAATAGTTTTTATTTGGTAGATTTCATCTGGCTTTTCCCACTTTAATTTTACATTTCCATCGTTCTCTTCACCTGAAGCAATGAACTCCGGGATTAGAGGTGGAATAGTAATAATGTCGGTTGATACACTAGGACTTGAACCAGCACAATTTCGTGCAATTACTTCATATTGATACTTCTCGCCAATTTTTGCAGAAACATCAATAAAAGTAAATTTTTGGCTGCTGTCACGGCCGATTAACATTTTTATACCTGATTCGACCTCTATTTGATAAATTGCATATTCTTGGACAGAATCATTACCGGAATCTGATGGAAACCATGAAATGTTTATTTCCCGATTCTGAATGAATCCATTTACATTCATTGGAGGAGTTGGTGGAGTACTGGCCAATAATTTAAGAGGGCCTATTTTCGGTCCTATACTTATTTTTCCAGCTAAATTTTTTAGATTAATCTGATAATAGTACTGCTGATCGGGATCAACATTTGCATCTTGGTATGAAGTAATGTTTACAGAATTAAATTCTTCAAATTTTTCAATTCGTGAAATACTATTCCCTTTTTGAAGAATATATTGAACAATTTCGTATTTTTCATCTGGTTTTTCCCATTCTAATATAAAATATTCAGATTCTGGAGATACTTCTAAAGCAATTTTTGGTGGATTTAATAATACTTTAACCTCAACTTCTTCACTGGGTTTACTCTTTCCTGCCGGATTTTTTGCAATTACCTGATAGAAATACTGTTCACCTTCGTTAGCCTTTCTATCACAATACTGAGTTGATGTTGCTAGAATGATATCTAAAACGGTATAATTTCCCGTCTTATCTTTTCGTTCAATTATATATTCAGCTGGAATTCCAGAGTTTATAGTTGGTGCAGACCAAATCAAACTAATCCCGTCTTCTATTTGAGATGTTCCTATTTGTGTTGGAGCGTCGGGCAGAACTAGTGATTTTTGAAGATTGCTTAATTCATCAGAGACCCTTGCATCTCTCCAAGCCCAAGCATCATCATTAAGCATACTGTTTAATTGTTTAATAAGATCATCAGATGCTGTGTAAAATCCCAATAATCCTGGCCTACGTAAATCAACAAAATTTTTGAATGCAATTCGAAAATTCTGCCGGTTTAAGTAGTTTAACCACACACCATTCGTTCCAGCAAAATTTTCTATCTCTTCAATTTTTTTCATCAACCCATCAATTTCATCTTCAGAATATTCTTTTTCAAGATTAGGCTCAGTAACAATAGGATTTAGGTTCTCAATTAAGTCATTTAATTTTTGTTTCTCTTCTCCTTCATATCCATAAGGTAAAATCCAAAGTGGAACCGAATACTTCTCATTAATATCCTCTCTGATTTTATTGATTACAGATGAGAGCGATGGTTTTACATCGTCTCCAAGTGAGAAAATCTGAATTAATCTCTTTGCAAACTTTATCTCTTTAAGACTTCCAAATCTGATTTTATAGTCATTATTTTTACCTTTGACTACATTTATCAAAGCATCATTAATTCTTGAACTATCTTTAGTTGATGAACCATTTCCAATTTTCACCTCTAACCGAGATTCAGCTACATGTGGCGCAAGTGAATATGCTAAAATAAGAGACTCAGTCCAGCCACAAAGACCATATGGTGAACGTTCAAGACGTAACGTATCAATCATTCTATTTAGAGAGATGAATTGTCCGCTACGTTGTGCAATATATTTATTAATATTAGTAAAAATCTCATAAAGGGGTGAGGCAGTAACGTAGGCCTCTTCTACTTTTAGCCGTAAAGCACTATCAATAAGGACATTTTCATTCTCATCAATGAATAAATCCATCATTCTTTTTTGTATTTGCCCCGACTCTTCAATTTCCCTCTTTGAACCAGTCACACCATAATTTATTAGTAAATCTATACTGTATTTTTTTGGATTTTTCCATAATAAATCATATTTTAGATGATCAAATCCTTTTGAATATACTTTTTTTATGTACGATGGGATCTCTGGTGAAAGGTCTTTTACCTTTGTTACACTAGTTCCTTTAAAGTAAATAATGCAATGTGTAAGATCTTCAACTAGTCTCTGAATCTCATACTTTTGCTTTTTGATTCCTTGTTCGATCATCGTATGATTTGTCTGCTTTTCTCCCACAGCAACTAATGCCCGTCCATGAATCCATTGACTATATCTCTTTTCGAACTCTCCATCATACAGTATGAATATTGAATTTTCTGATTTTTGGGAAAGATTTTCAAGATCCTTTCGAATATTATTGCTCTCTGAATTATTTTGTGGTACCACAACCACAATCTGTAATAATCCTGATTTGTCGTTTTCTTTAAGCATTAGTTTTGATTTTTGAAATTCGTTTGGAGAGAGAATTGGCAAATCAAAATAATTATTTTGGATTCTTGGAGACTTTAAAGTTTGTTCTTTTACGAATGAGTGAATTGATTCTTTAATCTCGGGTGTCTGTAAAAATTTTGCATATGGAATTGATGTCTTTAAGCGTTCTTCTTCTTTTCCGATCTCCGCATCTTCATAACCACCATATTTTGTTTTATAAATAATTTCACCAGTTCTCTCATTTTCTGAAGACATAAGGACTGAATCATTTTCACTCAATTTGGTGAGTATTGATTGAATATCTGAAATGCCTGTTAATTTGAATGCTGATATAAGATTGTTCTGGGTTGCAAGGAGTGTTTTTTCGACATCTGGAGCTTTTGCATGTAACATCTCCATTAGAACAATTGCTTTATACACCTTTAATTCGGATTCACCTTTCCCTCTTACCTTTTCATAATAATGAGTGAACGCTGTTAGTGGTTTGATTACATTTGCATCTGCTTTTTTATCAAATTCATGCTCAGTCAAATTCTCATAAAAAAAATCAAATACCTGATCAATAGTATACCAAACAACGTGCTCATTCGAAGGTTCAAGATCTAAAAATGCGTTAAAGCCTATTTTGGTTCCATATGGTTGCTCAATATTTTCCTCAGAATGAAGTAATGAAAAAATACTGCGTTCAGCTGAACCAATTAGATCTGCCAGTTTTGCTGCAACAAAAACTGAATATGGATGTAAAGGAATTGTTTTTTTAAGAACATCGGGGTGAATATTATACATTCCAGTGAAAACATTTTCATACAGTGCTTTTAGGTTGCGTTCATTTTTTTTGTCAAAACCAAGTTGGTTTAAGTAGGATTCGAATCCCCTTCTATCAGAGATTTCAAGGGACTCAGCAATGAGATGGTATGTTGTGATCTTGTCCATCTGAATATTGATTACTTCAAACCGATCTGAAATTTTTGCCAAATTGTCATCAATTGCCTTATATTTACCACGAAGTGCTTCGGGACTTTGATGACTAATCAAGAAAAGAAAAATATTATTTTCTGCTTTTTGAGCCCATTTTTGCATTTGTGCAAGTAAATTTACATCATTATGTTTTCCTGCAACATTTAGAACAGTTGTAAATTCATCCCAGAAAATAACGATACCTTTAATTGATGGATCTAATTTTTTCAGATCCGACAGAACGCTCTCATAATATCCAACAGTATCACAATGTTGAGGTGGGGGGAGATCATACTTGCTTAATATTTTCTTTAAGGCGGTAATACTGAGATTGTCACGTTCTTCAAGCGCCTCCAAAAGTTCTTCAATTGACGAAAAATCAGATTTTGACTCTAACTCTGTTGTGATAAGATCACAAAATTTCTCTTTATCAGGGTTATCTATAATTTCTTTCAGCCAGAGAAAATATTGTTCAAATTCATTTTTTTGTGAAATTGACTCTTTCATTCCATATTTATTAAGCGACCGTTCCATAGCCACCTGAAGACGATACTCAAATGACTTTGATCCATCTACCTCTGTTGAATCAGAATCTGAAAGAATTATAGGAAATAATTTACTGGATTCCCGAAATTGTGAAAGTAACTTGCCAGGAATACCAAGATCATGTTGTGATTTTTTTAGTAAATCTGCAATATCTTCAGTATTATCCCATAACAAATGACTCAAAACACCTGTTGCATGAGATTTTCCAACCCCATATTTCCCTGTTAAAATGATACCCTTATTGTTTCCTTTATCTTCATCAAGCATAAATGAAATTCTATTGATAATGTCGCCAAAAGATTTTGTAAATATATATCGTTTCCAAAGTTCTTTTTCATCAAGATGCTCTTCAAAACTGAAAACGTCCTTGAAATTTTTATTTAATTGAATAAATGAAGAATAATGATTAACAAGCACCATATTGAGTATTTCTACCTTATGAGACGATAAATATGTTGATATAATATTCAATTCTGATACAGCTGATTTAGTATTGATAAAACTTGAATAAAATGACCTTGTGCACCATTAACTCAGGGATCTGAAATATAATAAAAAGCATTTGAGTCGTTAAAATATGGAAGTTCGTTTCTCTATAACTGTTTTTGAACAGGCTTTGATTGAAATTAAATTTTAGAGCCAATATACTTTCTTATTACTTCAATAGGTGCAATATTTTCTGATAGGTAGATGGTATCTAGATTTCCCGAAAATTCAATTTTGATTAAATCTGGATATTGTGATGAAATTCGTGTTAAAACTGCCTTTATTGAAGGATAGTCAAGGCCGAATGACCAAAAAGGAGTGATTTCTTTTTGATTTACAAGTTCGCTAGCAACAAGAGCGTGGCGTTTTACATGTTCACCATATCGATAAACTGAATATAAAACTGCGAGATCGGGAACGTTTTCAGAACAACCTTTGTTGATATATTTCTTCTTTCCATATTTGATACCAATACCAAATTTTAGATCTGATCCCATTGGAGAGTTTTCAAAGAGATTAATTAGAGCGGTTATTGCATTGACATCTGTACGATTGGGTTCGTCTCCGCCCCTATATTCTGATAAGAGACGTATAAGGTCTTCCTTTTGATATTCCCCTGGCTCAAGATACAGCATATACCAACGGATTAGAGGGGAATTTTCTATAAAGCCAAGATTATTCCAAAGTACAGACCACATAAAAAGATCATTTGGATCATTTAATTTCTGGAACAATTTTCCCAATTCAGAGGGGGTTTTTGTTTTTCTGTCCCAAAATTCACTATCCTGCAACCAACGTTTCATTCCTGAAACCTTTGGGGCTCCTAATTCAGACCAATCCCAATCATCTCCATTGGATAGATAATAATTCATCCATTCCTTTCGTAATCCAAATCCAGAATAACGATCGACGTTGCCTATTTGTTTCATGTTATAACCAACTCCTACTTCAGCTATTGAAAATGCTACCCAGCACCCTTTTTCAATATGATTCACACAGCTTAAGCAATGATTACATTTTGTTCGATCAATGATAACATGTTCTGATGTATGAATTGCATTCTGTGGGCAAACGGCCTCACAAGCACCACATCTAATACAATAGCCTGACTTGTATGCTATTCTTTTTACTGGAAATAATATATCATTCGAAATCGGACCACTAATCACAAATTTGACTACATTTTTATTGACACTCTTTTCGAGAGTATACTGATTTTTATTGAATTCAAAACTACCTAATGAATCGTGAAAAACAATCCCAGAAAGCGTTAATAGCCAATTAACAAAATCAGTGGTGGGATCTTCTATCTGAACAACGATTTTTTCCTTTGTATAATTAACAATAACTTTTGAAGAATTCTTATCAAGATATTTGCCCCCTGATCGTTTTTTCCATTCTCCATTGTTCATAAAATTGTCAATATCTTGAACGCCACTAGATTCAGCATTTGTGCTTAGTACTTTCACATAAGGTAATATTTCGTTAAAATATAATTTCCGTGAAAGGTAATCAGACCACCCTGAGGAATATGGACATATCAGACATCCCACTCTAGAATATCCTTTTCGGTACATTGGATTAATTGGTAATTTCCTCTGAAAAATATAGAGGAATACTTCAAGTGACGACCAGTGAAGAATAGGACGAGCATTAATTTGATTCATACCACCTGTACCTTCGTGAATAGCATCATACTTCGATCTTTTGTTGCTTTCCTCAGCTCTGACTCCTTCAAACGTCAAGACTTTTGGATTTTCAAGACCTGTAATCTCTTTTATTTTATGGATAAATGGTGCTGTTTTAAAAACAGTATGACACCAGCGTATTATACGACTGGGTGAACCAAATTCCTCCCAAAGATCCATAGCCTCTCCGTTATATTCTGCAATATAAAACTTCATTTTGGGGTTATTATGAGAGAATAAACGAATTGTTTGATAAGTATCTGGAGACTCCATCTTTGTGTCAGAAAAGATTACAACAAAAGAATTATAGTCTAAAGAACGTTTTACAAGGTCAGCTACAATAACTGAATCTTTCCCACCACTGTAAGAAACTGCAAAAATGTCTGCATTATTCTTATATCGCTTAAAAGTGTCTCGGATGAAATCTATAGAATCGTGAGAATACAATTGAATTTGATATTCATTTTTTTCCAATATTTTATCTATCTGGGCTGGTTCTAATTCCCTTGGTTCCACTAAGATTTTAACATCAACTTCATTTACAATACCTCCCTTAAGGACTTCTGCAATTTTTTCCCCTTTATAATAATAGGAACGACCTGCAGCCCAGAGTAACGGATCCTTGCTTGGGGAATAAGTAAATCCATAGTGATCAAATTTTAATATGTCAAGTTCTTCATAGAACACGGGTCGAACTGCACTCTGAATATCTCCTTCTCCATCAACGAGAAGCACCCCATTTGTTTCAGGATCCCATTTAATGTTAAACATAGTATCAAATTCTAAAAATCAAATTATTATATTCCAGAAATGTTCTACACATTTATGTAGTATATATTTCGTTCTTACTCCCCTTAATACCGTGGATTGAAATTCAGCATTTTGTTATAAAGTATCTGAGAAAATATCAACTTTTTTTGGTTCATAACTCTATGTCCTGAAAAAATTAGGAAGAGTCAAGTTTGTGAATTTTAGTGGTTGAAGATCATCAATATGAACCAATTGTTTCCTTGGATCAGGAAGAGAGCATTCTAAGATCTGATATGAAAGACCATCATTGGTCTCTTCAATTTTAATATATATTGGAACTATCTCCATGTCCTTCGGAATAAACGAACTAAGGCTCAGAACAGGGTAGACTAATTTATGCTTTGCAAGTGACTTTTGATTGCCACTTTCAAAATTACTTTTTCCTTCAATAACAAAAAGAGAATCTTTCCCATTACGTTTTTCAAGAAATATTGCATCAATTTCAACTTGTCCATTAGTATGAGCAATTTTTTGTTTAATGCTGGAGTGAGGTGAAAAATGAAAGGAAAATGTTGATTTGCATGTTGTTGGAACAATTGTTGTGTCTGGCTCATCTAAACCAATAGCATGCCCAATTAAGCCTGAAGCCAATCCAAAATTTATAAAAAAGGATTCAGATTTTTTAGGGAGAATAAGAAACGGATATACTTTTTTAAAACTTGTCGTAGGTATAAATGTGACTGGGTCCTGTCCGGAAAAAACAATGTCATCAAAAAGAAAAAAATCTTTTATTTTCCCTGGAACCTTCGCAAGAATAAAATTTGTTTGAGTTTCTCCTTTTGGTTTTCCCACTCGAAAAACCATGGTGTCATTTTGTTTAAGAGTTGCATTTAATCTCTCAAAGTAATCTACTGAAATCTTATCAGCAGTTCGAACATTGGGCAAATCATTTTCTTGACAGTAATTTTGGAATGATTTTGGGCCGTAAATACTTTTTTTAGATTTTTTAAGTTCAACTAATGCGGGTTGAAATTGATTATCGGCCATATATGAGTGATTGAATTCAGTGAGCTTCAATCTTTTTAATTTATTTCCTGTGTTTTTTGAGACTTAAAGTAATAAATTCCAAATTTATTTCCATTATAATAATAAAAGTAACAGAGTCAATTTGATGCAAATTATTACTTTTTTCAGATTGATATAGATATTCTTATTTATAGAATCACAGGCCTTTCGGCCTTATTTATCAGAATAGGGCCTATAATATGCCTTTTCCAAAAAAATATATTTCTTTTTCCGTTCTATTTTTCTGGAGTCAACTCCGACAGTAGCACAGTTCCACAAATCCACGCCTTCTTTGGGAGTTGCACTTTAGCCCAATGGTTGCCATCTTCTTTGCATCCAATCATCGTGATTGTGCACATTTTTCCAGCAAGCTTAGAGAAGCAATCTGCCTGTTTGTTCACCTTTACCCGTTGCCCGACCTTAAACCCGTCAAGCTCTTTTACAAGAGTCCATTTATTCATGCTTTTCACTCCTGCCGTCAGTCTTTGTGAGCTAACGACATGCGGGCGATAAAACGGCAAACGGAGTATGGCTTCTGTCGGAGCGAAGCGGAGACAGACAGCTTACCCGTTTGACGTAGCCCGCCTGAGTCGTCTGAGTTCTACAGTGCCGGCACGGCGGAGTGAAACGGAGCTGTGCGGCTGGAGAGGCGGTTACAATTACATCACCATTGGCGGTCCTTTCCATATGCAGGAGAGATTTAGGAGATACAGCAGGAATGTTATCCGGCTTATCGGCAGGAATGAGTACGTTCTTAGGTGAAAGAACCAAGCCGAATCTCTATCAAATTATTCTTTATGAACTCCCCAAAAACAAAGGATTTCAGAATTGCTCTCACTGAAACATTTCAGGAGGAAACGAATAAGGGATTACCTTTTGTTGAGATAAAATCTGGAGACTTGCACAAGGAATTAGGCGCCAATCCGGGGAAATATAATCGTATGCCCTTCTGTTGTGGGGCGATGTATTCATTAAGATAACATGGTGATGAGATTCTTCAGTCTCCACCTAAAGGAGAAGGAAGTAATCTTATTATCCGCTATAACATTCAAAAAAAAAGAACCAGAATCTGCACCAAAATTAAAAAGTAACATTCCGGTCCGGGTTCACCGGTTCATCCTCTGCCTTCGCTCACCAAACGATGCCATCCGTTCCTCATGGCGACTCTCTCCGCCATCGTGCCCGGCATGCTGCCTCCTCTCCTCCTCCAGCCAGAACACCGCTGCATGAATGCTCACATTCTCATACCGCAGTGCCGACCCGGTGATCCGGCCTTCCCGAATCCGGCAGTCCTCACCCAGACCCACCGAGGGGAAACATTCCGCCTTAATACTCCCGATAGCATCCATAGCCTGTTCAAATGCTTTCTGAGGAACTGAGTCCCGGTCGTCAGAGCCATGGTGACCCTGCAGGGCATCAATCGCATAGGATCCGATGATCTTCTGGTGAAGCATCGCATACTTCTCCGGCCGGGATAGCAGTTCGCATCCGGCCGCCTCACCACGCAGAAAGACCAGACACCCGGTCTGCCCTTCCACCAGCTGAAACGCTTCATTATATTTCCCCATAGAACCACGGTGTCGCTCATGAGTATCCTTCATCGCCCCGGTCGGTGACTCGACCCCGCAGGCCCTCGCCTCTATACGGATCTCCTCCCAGACCTCGCCCTGGTTTGAAGAAAACTGCGAGGATC
>Ga0208905_1000981_pt1 | contig 14424 bp, 9 predicted proteins | sample AntAceMetag02UKS_FD_184776 | JGI IMG/M metagenome (GOLD analysis project Ga0208905, IMG submission 184776) | Saline lake microbial communities from Ace Lake, Antarctica - Antarctic Ace Lake Metagenome 02UKS (SPAdes) (version 2) | ecosystem: Environmental > Aquatic > Non-marine Saline and Alkaline... | reverse complement strand
CAGGGCGTCGGGGTGGGGGTCGGGGTGGGGGTGAGCAGGTGCTGCGGCGGCTCGGGCGATATTGACGGCTCCGGATCCGGCAGCCAGGGCGTCGGGGTGGGCGTCGGGGTGAGCGTGGGAGACGGCGTCGGCCCGTAGAGCCAGAGATCGTTGAGTAAACCCCAAGTACCGTTTTGGTCCAAGCCCCCGCCCCCGAAGAGCCAGAGCGCACCGGCCGGGTCAGTCCAGGTAACGGCGCGATATCGCGCGCCGGGCGTGTTGAGCGGATGGGCCACGAACATCGTGCCGTAGGTCCCCGCCTGGTGCGCGAAATCGGCCCCGGTCATCCAGGTCCAGTCGCCGGTGGCGGGACGGTAGTGCCAGAGGTCGTTGAGGGGCCCCGAACTACTTGAAAAGCCACCGAAGAGCCAGAGGTCGCCGGTCGGGTCGGTCCAGGAAACGGCCCATCCCCGCGCGCCGGGCGTGTTGAGCGGGTCCGACACGCCCCAACCGGTATAGTATCCCGGTTGGTTTACCGTGTCGGATCCCTTTATCCAGGTCCATCTGCCGTCGGCGGGCCGATAGCGCCAGAGATCGTTGAGGCAATCAAGGTCATTGTTTATGTCATAGCCTTCGCCCCCCCAAAGCCAGAGGTCGCCGGCCGGATCGGTCCAGGAGACGGCGGCATAACGCGCACCGGGTTTGTTGACCGCGGCCGGCACGCCCAACGACCCGTAGATCCCCGTCTGATCTACAAGATCGTCGCCCTTCATCCAGGCCCATCTACCGGTGGCGGGCCGATAACGCCAGAGGTCGTTGAGTCTGCCAGAATCACCGGTTCGGTCATAGCCCACACCTCCGAAGAGCCAGAGGTTGCCGGCCGGGTCGGTCCAGGAGACGGCAAACTCGCGCACACCGGGCGTGTTGGCCGCCGCCTCCATTTCCTGGGACCCGTAGGTGCCCATCTGATCGACCAGGTTGGAGCCCTTCATCCAGGTCCAGTTGCCGGTGGCGGGCTGATAACGCCAGAGGTCGTTGAGTCTGCCCCAATCATCGTTTTGGTCATAGCCCAGCCCTCCGAAGAGCCAGAAGTCGCCGGCCGGGTCGGTCCAGGAGACGGCTCGCCCGCGGCCGCCGGGCTTGTTGGCCGCGGCCGGCACGCCCAACGACCCGTAGATCCCCGCCTGATTTACAAGATCGTCGCCCTTCATCCAGGCCCAGTTGCCGGTGGCGGGTTGATAGCGCCAGAGGTCGTTGAGGGACCCCAAAGTACCATTTTGGTCCAGGCCGAGCCCCCCGAAGAGCCAGAAGTCGCCGGCCGGGTCGGTCCAGGAGACGGCATAATTACGCGCTCCGGGGTGGTTTTTCACGTGGGGTAAACCCAGTATTCCGTAGTATCCTTCCTGGTTCACGGTATTGGCGCCTTTCATCCAGACCCAGCTCGAACCTCCGGCCGGCGTCGGGGTGGGCGTCGGGGTAGGGGTGACCAGGGGCTGCGGCGGCTCGGGCGATATTGACGGCTCCGGATCTGGCAGCCAAGGCGTCGGGGTGGGGGTGAGCAGATGCTGCGGGGGCTCGGGCGATATTGACGGCTCCGGATCCGGCAGGAAAGGTGTGTAGGTGGGGACCGGGGGCGCCGGGGATAGGGTGGGAGACGGCGTCGGCACGGGCGGCGGCACGGGGAGCGTCACCGGCCCGTAGAGCCAGAGATCGTTGAGTAAATCCTCCTGGCCGGCTCCGTCCTCGCCCCGGCCCCCGAAGAGCCAGAGCCCGCCGGTCTGGTCGGCCCAGGAGACGGAGCGCTGGCGGGCCCCGGGCGTGTTCTCCGAGTGCCCCACGCCCATCGTCCCGTAAACGCCGGTCTGATAGACAAAATCCGCCCCCGTCATCCAGGTCCATTGGCCGGCGGCGGGCCGGTAAAGCCAGAGGTCGTTGAGGGGGCCCCAATCGGCGTTCTGGTCATAGCCCCAGCCCCCGAAGAGCCAGAAGTCGCCGCCCGGGTCGATCCAGGAAACGGCCTCGGCGCGGGCCCCGGGCGTGTTGACCGCGGAGAGCACCCCCCATGACCCGTAGGTCCCCGGCTGATCGATAAAATCGGCCCCCGTCATCCAGGTCCAGTATCCGGTAGCCGGCTGATAACGCCAGAGGTCGTTGAGATAACCGAAAAGACCGGAGTCGTCATAGCCCCGGCCCCCGAAGAGCCAGAGGTCGTCCGATTGGTCGATCCAAGTAACGGCGCCCATGCGGGCGCCGGGCCGGTTATTTATATGGGCCACGCCCCTCGTCCCGTAAACCCCCGTCTGGTTGACAAAATCGGCACCCTTCATCCAGGCCCACATATCGGTAGAACGATGATAGCGCCAGAGGTCGTTAAGAAAACCTTCCTTGGCGTTCCGGTCCAGGCCCCGCCCCCCGAAGAGCCAGAGGTTGCCGGCCGGGTCGGTCCAGGAGACGGCGAACTCGCGGGCGCCGGGGGTGTTTCCCGCGGCGGGTACGCTCAAAGTTCCGTAGACCCCCGGTTGATCTTTAATATCGGCCCCCGTCATCCAGGTCCATTGGCCGATCTGAGGCGTGACGGGCTGATAGCGCCAGAGATCGTTGAGATACCCCGAGCCGCCATACCCGTCCAACCCCCTACCCCCGAAGAGCCAGAGGCCGCCGGACGGGTCGGTCCAGGAGACGGCGCCAGCGCGGGCGCCGGGGGTGTTCTCCGGGTGCCCCACGCCCATCGTCCCGTAGGCCCCCGTCTGGTTGACAAAATCGGCCCCGGTCACCCAGGTCCAGTGGCCGGCGGCGGGGTCATACCGCCAGAGGTCGTTGAGCGGGCCCTCACTCCCGGCGTCCTGGGCCAACCCCCAGCCTCCGAAGAGCCAGAGGTGTCCGGCCGGGTAAGTCCAGGAGACGGAGAACTCGCGGGCGCCGGGCCGGTTCCTTCCCCACGCCACCCCTATCGTCCCGTAGACCCCGGTCTGGTTGATAAAATCGGCGCCCTTCATCCAGGTCCAGTCCGACCCCGCGAGCGGCGGCGGGGAGTCCTCCCAGCGGGCGACCCGGTTGGCCGCCACCCCCCCGGCGGTGGTAAAGCTTCCCCCCGCGTAAAGACCGCCCGCACTGTCACAGGCCAGGGCGTAAACATAGCCGCTCATCCCCGAGTCCAGCGGGTTCCAGGAACTCCCGTCCCAGCGGGCGATGTGGTTGGCCGGCCCTCCCCCGGCGGTGGTGAAGAACCCCCCCGCGTAGAGATGGCTGGCATTGTCACAGGCTAGGGCCAGGACCGCGCTGTCTACCCCCGAATTCAGGGCGCTCCAGGAACTCCCGTCCCAGCCGGCGATATAGTTGCCCGGCCCCCCCCAGGCGGTGGTGAACCACCCCCCCGCGTAAAGATCGCCCCAGGCGCCGTCAACGGCCAGGGCCAGAATCGAATCGGATACGCCCGTTCCCAGGGCGCTCCAGGTCTGGCTGTCCCAGCGGGCGACGTTGCCGGCCGTCACCCCCCCGGCGCTGGCGAAATTACCCCCCGCGTAGACGTAGCCCCAGCCGTCGGGACTCTGGCCCGGCGGGAAGACCCGCGCGGTCAGGGCGAGAACTGCGTCGTTCCCCCCCGGCGCCCCCGAGACCCCCGAACCCAGGGCGTGCCAGGATGTCCCGTCCCAGCGGGCGATCCGGTCGGCCGGCCCCCCCCCGGTGGTGGTGAAGTGTCCCCCCGCGTAAATGTTTCCGCCGATGCCGGCGGCCAGGGCCATCACCCCGTTGTTCACCCCTCCCCACAACCCTGCCAGGGCGTGCCAGTTTTGGCCGTCCCAGCGGGCGATGTGGTTGACCAGCCCTCCCCCGGCGGTGGTGAACAAGCCCCCGGCGTAGAGGTTGCCGGCTCCGTCCACGGTCAGGGCGTAACAAATACCGTTCACCCCCGAACCCAGCGCGCTCCAGGTTTGCCCGTCCCAGCGGGCGATCCGGTCGGCCGGCACTCCCCCGGCCGCGGTGAAATCCCCCCCGGCGTAGAGGTAATTATTGACTCCGTCCCAGGCCAGGGCATAAATCGGTCCGTCCGTCCCCGGACCCAGGGGAGACCAGCCCGCCGCCGCCGGTTTCGAAAAGACCGCCAGGAGCAGAACGAGCGGCAACCAGGAAAAAAGGGCCCCCCCGAGCCGGGTCGCCAAAAGCCCGCTCCCGGCCCGGCGGGCCGGAAACCTGGTTGACTGGTTTGATCTCATAATTTTACGGTTGCTCAAATAAGTTCCGCGGAACAGGTCGCATTCAGTCCTCGCGACGACCAACCCGCCCTGGAAGCATTCGGGGCATTATCATCGCCAACCCGGCCCGAAGGGCAGTCCAGAACGAAATGACGCATTATCCAATCCAAACGGATTCTAACTTAAATTCTAACTTAATAATGCCATCTTCCGACGCCGCAGTCAAGCAATTTTTTTTTGCGAGTGGAAGCGGGGTCGGACCTGCCTAAGTGACTGAATAATGCAGGGTTATCGAAAATTACCCCCCTGATTATAAGCTTAGAGGTCCAGTTTTACCCCAAAAATCGCGGCTCTAAGGTGTCAGCGGTCACTTAAAAGTGGCCACTAAAGAACGTACCGGCTAGATATAACCGGCTATTCGGGAGGCTAAAATGGAACCGCTTTGCCGGGCAACCTTCTGTGGGCAGACTGAAGCAACGACCGTCAGGCGGGCAGCGGTGAACCTGGAACGTTTCGATATTAAATTCGGCGGTGGGTTACGCTCCCCGACAGGCCGGGCTGTGATCATAATCGCCCTAACCTATCTCACCCTGGAAGAACTTGCTTTCCGCCAGGCATTCTCGTTACTCAAACAGGCGCTGACAACAGCAAAGAAAATGGTGGATATTAAAGAAAAAGAATACTTGAAAATCTGATTGGAGTAATTATAATAAATAATTCAAAATCCGTCCCAGAAGGGCGAAACGCAGGTCTAATTCCTAACACCCGCTACTGCCGGGATCTAATAAATTGATATTATACATGATACGCAACTCCCCAAATTCCTTGTGAAAACAAAAACACCAAGGAGGTTAAGATGATTAAGTGGATAGCTATTATCATTGGATTATTATTTTTCATTAGCTCACGAATCGGACTGGCGCAAGCGCAAGATTCTAAAGAGATCAGCTCGGAAGATATAGATATATATAATGGGAAAAGTACCTTATGGGCTATTCAGGGGATTTCAAAGGTCAATTTTGTTTTTACGGCCGATACCACATCCCCCCTGCTCCCCCAATGGGGTGAAGGTAGCATCAATAATCCACTGAATTTAGAGGAGAGCAGTTATTATACAGAGGGTCTCTTCCCCCTAATTCGTTATATCTGGCCAGCATTAAAAGGAGATATGGGTAAACCGGGCCCCCCGGGTCCCCAGGGGGAAAGCGGGGCGCCGGGGATACCCGGTCAGCAGGGGGAGAGGGGGACGCAAGGAGAAGTTGGACCTCAAGGGACGCAAGGAGAAGTTGGACCTCAAGGGACGCAAGGAGAAACAGGACCTCAAGGGCCTCAAGGAGAAGTTGGTCCTCAAGGGATATCTGGAGATACGGGCGAGCGGGGTCCCCAAGGTGAACAAGGGATCCAGGGCCCTTCCGGGACAAGTTCATGGGCGGATGGAACGGGTCAGGTAATTACCACCTGCAAAGTGGGTATCAATCAATCTCATCCTAAATACACGCTGGATGTGAACGGTCCAGTTGTAGGAAAATTTATCGCCGGAGATATAACAATAGCTGAACAATCAACTGAATGCTCAACGAAATCCAACACTTACATAAATAAATCGCGGGCGGTCCTCGGACAGGGCGGGACTATTCGGGTTGTTTTCACCCTCTGGGCGTCTAATAAGAAAAATCCCAGTTATGGAAGGATCTATCGCAATGACACCCCGGTCGGGACTGAATATTGGACCAGTGAACCCTGGCCCGGCCAGACGTTTACTGAAGATATAAGTGGCTGGTCACCGGGGGATATCTGCGGACTTTACTTAAAAGCGGGGGGGCACAACTCCACTGCTCGCTGCCGCGATTTTTCAATTCGGGTTGGGCCCGGTTCTTATATAATGATCCTCCCGAGGCCGGCCCATGGTAAAATTACCCGCGTTGGCCAACCGGGAAAACTGCGGGATCGTCAAAGACGATCCTACTCAGCCCGGAATCATCGGTAAAGTTTTATTGGTTTATTAGGGGATTTGTAAGGTTTTAGTGAACAGGGAAGCGGGGTGGGAAGCGGGGTCGGACCTGCCTAAGTGACTGAATAATGCAGGGTTATCTAAAATTACTCCCCTGATTTTAAGCTTAGAGGTCCAGTTTTACCCCAAAAATCGCGGCTCTAAGGTGTCAGCGGTCACTTAAAAGAGGCCAATAAAGAACGTACCGGCTGGATAAAACCGGCCATTCGGGAGGCTAAAATGGAAACGCTGGAGATAATTCCCCTTGACGCGATCATCATCCCCAAAAATCACATCCGTGTTCAGAGTATCGGCGAGAAGGCAATCAAGAAGCTCGCCGACTCCATCACCTCCTCCGGCCTCCTGGTGAGAATTATCGTTCGGCCGGTTGGTTCGGGGGGAAAGTACGAACTGGTAGACGGCGAACGCCGGCTCCGCGCCTTCCGATCTCTATACGAGAAAGAAGGCCGTAAGTGGGGCGGGATTCCGGCGATAGTGGAGGAGATGTCTCCTAAAGAGGCAGTCCGTCGCCAGGTGGCGATCAACGAGAACCGGGCGGACCTCACTCCCTACGAGAAGGCGAAAGGCTACAAGATGGCCTGGGATACCGGATACTTCACCAGCTACCGCGAACTGGCCTTGACAGTAGGAAAGTCCCACACTTCCGTCGTCCGCTCGATCGGCATATTCGATAAGTTTCCCAAAGAGATCATTGACGGGTTCGAAGCCGGGACGATCAAGCAGAAGTACCTGGAATCGTTCTACCGGCTCCCCGATAGAAAGGCGATGCTTAAGCTGCTCCGGGCGATTGTCCGTGAAAACTTAAAATCGGCCGAGATCCGCGAACTGGCCAATCGCCTTGACGAGAAATGGTTAAGCGGGGACCGTGAACTTCTTCTTCAAGTCGCTGAGAAAGATCCCAAAATCAAAGCTCTTCTGGGGAATGAGATCTTGATCGCCGATCTGGTCAGCAAGAGTAAATTGACCATCAACTACACCAACCTGACCCGGGCAAAAGAGCTGATAAAACTTATAAATGCCTTAATGGAAAGTGGTGCGCTGCGCACCACTTTGGCGGAATACCACAAACAGCAATAACTTACAACCAGTCCGCGCCCAAAATCACCGTAAGCTTTCAGTAAACCCCGTTGTCTTATGCTTCATCCCGATTTTCCGTGGTGGCCTTGGACACTGTAGCCGCGGTCGTTGACCGCGGCCCCTGTCATCCGCGGTCACCGACCGCGGCTACAACAACCCAGATATGATCACGGGGCAATGGGGTTTACTGAAAGCTGCATATTCCGCATCCCCCCGAGAACAGGATTCCCTCATTTATAGAAATAGGGGGACGGTCTTAAGAAAAATCTTCAAAATACTTCATTTTTTTGGAATAAAACGCCCACGTCTCCGACTAATGAGTATGAGGATAATTAATTTTCAGGACATGAAGAAAGAAGCAATATTAAGAATAATCCGCTTAGGTGAATCCGAAACGGTGGAGTTTAAAGAAAATTTCGACAAGGAAACCGTTGAAACTGTTTCGGCATTCGCCAATACAAAGGGAGGTATGATTCTTGTTGGTGTCTCTGATAAAGGGATGTTAAAAGGCTTAACAACAACGGAAAGCACATTGCGCGATTGGTCGAACCGAATTTTCCAGTCAATTGATCCAAAGGTTATGGTAACCTTGAATTCTACAAAGATAGAAAAGAAAGCTATTTCTTTAATTCATGTAGATGAAAATCGGATTAAACCGGTTAGTTGCAAAGGGCGGTATTTCAAGCGGATCGGTGCTGCGAATCGTCGGATAAGCTGGGAGGATATAACCAATATGGTTTTGGAGAGTGTAGGCGCAACCTGGGATGAATTACCGGAATTGCGGGCGTCAATGGCTGATATTGATCCGGGAAAGATCACGCAGTTTATCAAACTCTGTAATAAAGCCGGGCGAAGACCGATCCCGGAGAAAGAAAAACCGGTAGTTGTTCTTAATAAACTCAAGCTATTGAAAAATGGCAAACCCACCAGGGCGGCTATTCTGTTATTCGGGAAAGATCCTCAGGAATTTTACATATCGGCAATTTTGAAAATCGGGCGATTCCGGCCGGGAAATATTATCGTTGATGACAGAGAAATTCGGGGAAACTGTCTTCGGGTTTAACCCTGGAACAGTTAAAAATTTCCCATCCTTCACTACCTCATAATCGGCTTATTGCCGAGGCTTTGTTCTATGCTGGATATATAGAAAAATGGGGAAGCGGAACATTAAAAGTAATCAGCGAATGTGTTACTAATGGTTTCCCTGAACCTGAATATTTTGAGGATATGGGGATGTTTGGTGTTACTTTCAGTAAAGATATATTCACGGTAGAATATCTGCAAAATCTCGATTTTAACGAACGCCAAGTCAATGCGGTGATGTATGTGAAGGAAAAAGGGGAGATTACAAATAGTAAATATCAGGAACTAACCGGAGTTTCGCGAATGACCGCGTTCAGAGATCTCCAATTTATTGTAAAAAAGAAAGTGTTTTTGATGCTTGGTAAAGTCGGGAGAGGGACTAAATATATCTTAAACGCTTCAATTGCATCATAAATGTATCATAAATATATCAATGACTTCCCAAAGGTGCCATAAAGACGCCATCGGGTCTGCCATGTGAAGCTACTGTGAAACGGTGGGTTTGATAATCTCTTAATCTAAGAAATGGCTATCAAAGAGATAATAATCGGATAATGAATGCCGCAAGAAAGGCGCAATAAAGCCGCAAAAAGAAATAAAGAACTATCAAAGGCTAATAATCGATTAATATATCAAATATATCATAAACGCTTCATTAATGCCTCATAAACCTTTTAATAAGTATCTGTGAGAGGGGGATCTAACCTCGATCAAGGAGGGGCTTTTAAATCGGGGTTAGAAACTCCTTCCACAGACATTTTATCCGCAATTGAATAACAGAGGAGGATTTCAATGAGCAAACTACCCTGGACACCCTGGCACAAAGTAGTTGATATCCACGATAACCTGAAATAATCAGGGTCAGATAAGCACGGGTTTGGTACTTTAGCACCATGTCAAGACCATTGAAAATTGCCCTCCAAAAGTACCGGTGGGTAAAAATATCCGGTCCGGGGCCTCGGGAAAATGAGTACAAGGGAGATGGGGACTGATCTGGGAAGCCTGCAGGGAATAGGTCAGTCAGGTCCGCAAGGTGATGCAGACTCGGATTAAACGGGATCACCGGCTTCTACACGCATTGGTGTGTCCTGTCCACCGTCTTCAGTTTATATTCACGGAATTACCGTGTCCATGTTATAACGGGATGCGTTATCTCTCCTCATCCGGACCTCAAGAACTTCTGTTGAAGCATATCTTTGATAAATAGACAGACGCGATGCGGGTAATATCTCCTGATGAGGATTTAAAGAACTTTTTCATGAGTCAATATAAGACAATAGAAAATTTTGGTTATAAACTATACTATTATGCGGAAAAGTCAGAAACAATTTAAAAGGCCCCCCAAGAGGTATCAGCCGAGGGGGCTTGTGATTCTCTATGAAGATCGAGATATCCTGGTTGTGGATAAGGTGAGCGGACTTTTGACGGTGAGCACCAAGAAAGTCCGAGACAATACAGCTTATCGTCTCCTGAATGAGTACATACGCAAGGGTAATCCGAAATCAAGGCACCGGATATTTATCGTGCATCGTCTCGATAGAGATGCTTCCGGTGTTATTGTCTTTGCCAAAAATGAGAATGCCCAGCGTTTTCTCCAGGAGGAGTGGCAGAGTTTTCAAAAAACGTACTATGTCCTGATTCAGGGAAGATTGCCGGAGAAGGAGGGGATAATTACTTCCTAATCTCGCGGAAAACCGTGCTCATAAAATGTATTCCGTTGATAACCCCAAGAAAGGCAAGCTCTCTAAGACCGGGTATAAAGTTTTGAGGGAATCAACGGAGTACAGTCTTCTCGAGATAGATCTCCTGACTGGCAGGAAGAATCAGATCCGGGTCCATCTCGCGGAGAAAGGCTGTCCCGTGGTTGGCGATAAAAAGTATGGAGTCAGGGGAAAGGGTATCAAGAGAATGACACTTCATTCGGCATCCATTACAATAGTTCATCCGTATTCAAAAGAGACTGTAACCTTCAAAACACGTGTTCCCGCTTATTTTAAATCGCTTATGCGGAGTACTCAAGGGGCGGGAAGAGAATAATGAGGGCGAGATCTAAATGTAAGGTTTCAGTGAACCCCGTTGCCCAGTGCTCGTAGAGGCAACCTTCAGGTCGCCACTGTGTGGCAGCCTAAAGGCAGCCGCTACGAGAGGACGGTGTTCACTGAAACCTTACTTCTAAATAGCGTTGATTATGATGTTATTACTTTAACCTAAATTGAGCGATTCTATGCGGCGAACTGCACCAATCTTATGGTCTGCCCCGCAAGTATGCGGGATCTCCGCTACGCTACGACATTAGGTTGCAAAAATACTCGTTCGCATTTATTAATGCGTCTGCGTTTTTTGCAACCGATGCAGCCTCATAATCTTAACACATTTCACAAGTCCGCCAGAGTGCTTGCATCCCGAACTTGATTCGGGGCTTTAGCGACGGCTGATTCGCAATAATCGCTCAACTTAGGTTTTAAGGATCAAATTTCAGGGGTGAAATCGGACCTCTAAGATCTATCAAAGAAGAGTTAAGTTGAATGTCAAGACGCGACACCCAAAATAAATACCGGGGGGCACTGCTGGGGTTGGCGGTGGGGGATGCTCTGGGGACTACGCTGGAGTTCAGGGCGCCGGGGTCCTTTGAGCCGATCAGCGATATGATTGGCGGGGGGCCTTTCTCTCTCAAGCCGGGGCAGTGGACGGATGATACTTCGATGGCGCTCTGCCTGGCGGAGAGCCTGGTGGAGAAGGAAGGATTTGACCCGGTCGATCAGCTGGAGCGCTACCTGAAATGGTGGAAGAAGGGATACTTGAGCAGCACCGGGTCCTGTTTCGATATCGGCGGGACCGTGAGCAAGGCTCTGATGAAGTTCATCTTCAAACCAGGGCCGGACTGCGGGCCGACGGATGAACATTCCGCCGGCAATGGTTCAATTATGCGGTTGGCTCCGGTGCCTCTCTTCTACGCGCTCCATCCGGAGGACGCGATCCGGTTCTCCGCGGAGAGCTCCCTGACAACTCATGGGACAATCACTTGTATTGACGGCTGCCGATATTTCGGGGGATTGATCGCGGGGGCGATAAGTGGAGCGTCCAAAGATGAACTTCTCTCGGGATGGTACAGTCCGTTCCCCGGCGGTTGGAGAGATAATCCTCTCTGCCCGGAGATCGGTGAGATCGCGGCCGGTTCATTCAAGACCAGGATGCCGCCGGAGATAGTTGGTTCCGGTTATGTCGTCAGATCTCTCGAAGCCGCTCTCTGGGCTTTTTACCATGGCGAAACCTTCCGGGAAGGGGTGCTCCTGGCCGTCAACCTGGGGAATGATGCCGACACCACCGGTGCCATCTACGGTCAGCTGGCGGGGGCATACTATGGAGAGGAGGGTATCCCTAAAGGCTGGCTCCGGAGACTGGCCTTACGGGATCTGATAGAATCTCTGGCCGACCGGCTTTACTCCCTCTCCCGGAGTCAGGGGTAGAGAACCTTGGTCTTGAAAAAATATGAAGTCAAAAAATGCTATTCCGCTTACACTGACCTTTGATCCCGATCCCGGCGTCTCTCGTGATGGCGTCAATCTCCAATTCGCGAATCCAGGGGAGAAGATTCCGCTTAAAATAACTTAGTTTGATTATTTTGTATAACTTTACGGAGTAAATTATGATCTTTGAGAATGCTATTATTATTACCATGGACCCGGAACGGCGGGTGATTATGGAGGGGGCGGTGACGGTGGAGGGAAAGAATATTCTTGCGGTGGGGAAGAGCGGGGAGATCGTTGAAAAGTTCCCAGAAAAACGGCGGATCGACTGCCGGGGTAATATCCTTATGCCGGGGTTGATCGATGCCCATCTCCATACTTCCCAGGCTCTTATACGGGGCTGCGCCGATGACGTCGATCTGATCGACTTCCTGATCAAGCGGGTCTGGGTCCTGATGGGGAATTATACCGAAGCGGATGGTCGGGCCAGCGCCGAACTGTCCCTGCTGGAGATGATCAAGTCAGGGACCACCGGGTTCATCGAGTGCATGCTGGCGGAACGCTATGGAATCGACGGTGTGGCCGACGCTATCCTTAAGTCGGGGGTGCGCTGCGCCCTGGGGAAGATCGTGATGGATAAGCCTTCCTACGCCGGGGAAGAGTTCGTGATGCATCCGGGTATGATTGAGGACGGGGAGATCAGCATCCGCAATACCCTTGCGGCCTACGACCGCTGGAATGGCGCCGGGGATGGAAGAATACAGGTCTGGTTTGGGCCTCGCACACCGGGAGGGGTAAGCCCGGAACTCTATGACCGGATCAGTGAGTTGGCCCGGGAGCGGAATATGGGGATTACCATCCATCTCTGCGAGGTGAAAGAAGATCTGGCCTATGCCGTTTCCCAGGGATTCCGTTCCCCGATTGAGTTCGCCGACGCCCATGGTCTGCTTGGCCCGCGGACCGTTATTGGGCACGGGGTCTGGACCGATGAAGAGGACTGGAAACTTCTTGCCCGGACCGGTACCAGTGTCTCCCACAATCCGGCCTCTAACTCTCATCTCGCCTCCGGTATCGCGCCGGTCCACGGTATGCTGGAGGCCGGGGTGAACGTGGCGATGGGATGTGACGCCGCCACCTGTGATAATACCTATGACATGATCCGGGATATGCGGGATGTCAGCCATCTGGCCAAACTCCGGGAGGAGAATCCGCTGGTTGTACCGGCGGAGACGGTTCTGGAGATGGCTACCATTCATGGCGCCCGGGCGATGGGGATCGAAGATGAGGTTGGATCGCTCGAAGCGGGTAAACGGGCCGATTTTATTATAATAAATCTGGACGCTCCCCACTTGACGCCGGTCTGGGATCCGGTCTCCACCGTGGTCTATGCCGCGGTCGGGAGCGATGTCGATACCGTTGTCGTCGATGGCGTAATTCTGATGGAGGGGAGGAAGGTACTGAATATGGATGAGGGGGCAATCCTGGAAGACGCCCGGAAGCGGTCCCGGGAGATCGCGAAGAGAGCGGGACTTTCAATCGGGACCCGGTGGCCGGTCGTGTGAGAATGGGGAGTGGGCAGTGGGTAGTGTGGGAGTGGGCAGTTGTGCGAGATGATGGATACGGGATACCGGTTGCAGGATACGGGATGTGCAAGCACAAGCATAAGCAAAAAGCCCTCCCACAAGACAAAACCGAAAGGCAGCCATATAATCTACCATTTTGATCGGTGCTGTTTTATCTATAACTGATAACCGTTTACCGATTGCTATACTTATGAAATCGGGATAGTGCCCATTATAAATAGGCAATAGGTAGGCATATATATTGGGTTGTAATCCTCCTGGCTCTGTGAGATGGTGTGATATAAGCTTGGTCTATCTTTCGGCTTGGAGATCACCTTGAAGTGATAGTCCGGGGAGAAGAAAGTACTTGATTGACAGACCCGGTAAAATATACTATTGTAACTATACTATTTATTGTAGCCATACGATATTTTAATATTGTCTGACCCGGCTGGTATTCATTGCATTTTTGAGACCGGTCGGAACCCAAAATTTAGACATTATTTTCCAATGTGGAGAGTTAAGGGAATCCGGTGAAAATCCGGGACGGTCGCGCCGCTGTGTACCCGCCCTTTTCTCGAATTAGAATAGGATTCTCTCAGTTGATTCAGTAGCCACTGTTCCGCGGACTCTTTGAATACCCGTGGTTTGGGAAGACAGGCTGAGAGGAGGGAAGTCAGAAGACCTGCTCTCCATCGACCCGATTAATCTTCGCGTAAAGAGGACCGGGGTGTGAAATAAAACCGCCCTTTCTTTCGGCGAAGATTTTTTTGGATATATTAATCGGGAGGAGTTGCCTATGGATGATATTTTCTAGTAGGATGGTACTTATTATTTTAACCCGGTTTCCCGAAGAGGGAAGGAGGAATATATTATGAGTAGGAAAGTATGGTGTAGTTTTATTTCATTGGCGCTGATTGTCACTGTGGTCGGTTTCTGTCTGCCGGTCCAGATCGCGGAAGGGAAAGAGGCTATCAGCGAGAAACCCAAAGATTTGAATATAGCTTTCATCTTCGTGGCGATCAAGGAAGAACCCTGGAATACGGCGGTTC
>Ga0208905_1000978_pt1 | contig 14424 bp, 10 predicted proteins | sample AntAceMetag02UKS_FD_184776 | JGI IMG/M metagenome (GOLD analysis project Ga0208905, IMG submission 184776) | Saline lake microbial communities from Ace Lake, Antarctica - Antarctic Ace Lake Metagenome 02UKS (SPAdes) (version 2) | ecosystem: Environmental > Aquatic > Non-marine Saline and... | reverse complement strand
AAGAAATAAAATGAAAATAAAATCAATATATTCATCTGTGCAAATCCGTGAAAATCCGTCCGCCAGCTGGCGGATAGAAAAATAGGACACAGATTAACGCTGATGCAACGGATAAACGCTGATTAAGAATAAGAAATAAAATGAAAATAAAATCAATATATTCATCTGTGCAAATCCGTGAAAATCCGTGAGCTATTTCATTATGTTAAAAAAGAAATCCACCCTCGTTTTTAAGATCATTATCAGTATCCTCTTCCTGATATTTCTTTTCTTCATCATCAAACCTCAGCATATACTTGCAGCGCTCAAAAATGCAGATATGCTTTGGGTTGTCCTCGCATTTCTACTCCTCCCTCTTAACCTCTTCCTGCAGTCTATGAGGTGGAAATTTCTTGTCACTTTGAGTAAAGAAAAAGTTTCTAATAAAGAGATCATCTTATCGATCCTCTACAGCTTTTCCTATAGTATCTTTACACCTGCCCGTCTCGGTGAGATCGGAAGGGCTTTTCATATTTCGAACTCTAAAAAAGATGAAATGGTCGTGCTTGCATTCTATGAAAAATTCTTTGCCTTTTGCTCTCTCTTGCTTTTCGGAGTTATTTCATTGAGCTTTTATCAAAGTTTTTATTATTTGATCGCAGTGGTTGCTGTGCTGCTTCTCATATTCTTTTCAAAATACATTGCACAGCATCTTCCATACTTTAATAAATTTACAACCATTTTAAAAAAAGTATACATAGCAAAGATATTCCTGATCTCTCTTCTTTTTGTTTTTGTGTATATCTTACAATTTTATCTGATCTTGAATGCTTTCCAACGAGTGAATATCTTCAGTTCATTCTTCTTCATTTCCATTGTGATGCTGGTGAATGCCATTCCGATCACCTTCAGCGGACTTGGATTGCGTGAACTTGCATCAGTGTATTTCTTTAAGCAGCTTTTAATAAGTCCTGGACAGGCGGCAAGTGCGTCATTGCTTCTCTTTGCGATCAACATACTCATTCCAACCTTTTGCGGATTTTTCCTTCACCTGAGACCGACGCATGTAGAAATAGCAGAAAGTAAAGGACAATGAAAAAGATCTGCCTTCTGACAATTATAATTATTCTATTCTCCTTAGATATTACTGCAGAAGAAAAACCCTTTAATACCGGCAGAAGCTCCGCAAAAGCATTGCTCTGGTCCATCATACCTGGCGGCGGGCAGATATATAACAAGCAGTACGTGAAAGCAGGCATAGATATTATGGCTGAATCGCTGCTTCTTGGCACGGCAATTCAATATCATATCCAGATGAATGACGCCTATTCATTATATAAGCAGACACACAACCAGGCATATTATGATGAGTATAATTTCTACTATCAGCAGCAGCAGAATATGCTCTGGTGGTGGGCAACAGTTAAGTTGCTTGCTGTTATCGATGCCTATGTAGATGCGAAAATGTTCAACTACAATGAGAAAAAGAAAAAATTAGACCTGGAATTTGAGGGATTGGGAATGTCATTGAGGTATAATTTTTGAATTCAACAGATTTATCTTTTAACCACAGAGAGCACCAGTTTTCGTTTAACTTCAGTCTTCTTCCTGACTAGTCGGGACGGATACGCCCCGACAGGACGCCTTGGCATGCAGAGAACACAGAGCAATTACCACTTATGAAAATGTGATTCCCAACAGAAAAGTATGTCATTCCCTCGAAAGAGGGAATCCAGTATTTTCGTATAGATGATCAACTAAAATGGAAAAAAGAGTTGCAAGGTCATTTCCACTCAAAATGACCTCATTCAATGTACGACTTATTAACCCGAATCGTTCCCTTCACGACCAACTCGTGATTTAGCACACTCATAAAAGTATGTCATTCCCTCGAAAGAGGGAATCCAGTATTTTCGTATAGATGATCAACTAAAATGGAAAAAAGAGTTGCAAGAGTGGGATTATTTGGCTCTTATGTTCGAGGGGAGATGAGAGAGGATAGCGATATTGATATAGTGGTAAAGATTGAGAAAGATATCAGTCTACTTGATTTTGTAGAACTTAAACTGGAGATCGAAGAAGTGTTGGGGAGAAAAGTAGATTTAGTGGAGTATAATACGATCAAACCTCTTCTTAGAGAGAGAATTTTGAAAGAACAGGTCGTAATATTATGAGAAGAAATATGCAGGTATATATTGAGGATATTTTGGAATGCATTGAGAAAATAGAGGAATACACAAAAGAAATTGGTACAGATGAGTTTTTAGAGAATACCCAAATTCAGGATGCTGTTTTAAGACGATTGGAAATTATAGGTGAAGCAGTAAAGTAACATTCCACAGGATTTTAGAGACAGATACATTGAAATACCATGGAAGAAGATTGCAGGAATGAGGGACATTCTTATTCACGAATACTTCGGAGTAAATTTAAAGCGAACCTGGAAGGTTGTTGAAGATGACATTTTTGATTTGAGGTTAAAGATACTTAAAGTGAGGAAAGATTTAGGGGAGATCAATGATTAATAAGATTTGCACCTCAACTTCATATAACAGTGCTTCAAATGCAAATACTTCATAATACTATTTCACTCCGAGGCGTTCCCTTCACGACCAACTCGTGATTAAGCCCACTTAAAAAAAAGTATGTCATTCCCTCGAAAGAGGGAATCCAGTATTTTCGTATAGATGATCAACTACAATGAGAAAGAGAGTTGTAGGGTCATTTGCACTCAAAATGACCTCATTCAATGTACGACTTATTAACCCGAGTCGTTCCCTTCACGACCGACTCGTGATTTACACTACCAACAAAACCAAAAATGTCATTCCCTCGCAAGAGGAAATCCAGTATTTTCGTATTCTCTGCATAACCCAAGTCCAGTTTAGAAAAAACTTGTTATATATGAGAAATTATTGAAACTATTCTAATACTGGAAAAATTATTAATGATGGGGTTTAAAAAACCTAAACTCGACTCGGGTTAGGACTGGTGGGAATCAGCCCTACCGATAACTCACCTGAAAAATTTCTTTTGTGAATAAATCGATCGCACTCAATTTCTTAAAATATCCCGCTCCTGTATCTATACCAATTTTATCATCCGTAATAAGCACTCTGCGCTGTGGAGTATGCCCGAACACAACTATCTTATCCAATCCGTCAGCTGACGGATAATCAATGAACTGATACCGGATCCACAAAAGTGTCTCTCTGCTCTGTTCATCAAAAGGAACTCCGGGCATCAATCCGGCGTGAACAAAATAATAATTCTCTGTTTCAAAAAATATCTTCGTGTCCTTTATAAATTCCAAATGCTCTTCCGGTATGAGATGTTCCAAATCGTCGATCGTTGAACCGGCGCCTCCGTATGAAAGCGCAGTAAATTCTCCGCCATTTCGTTCATAATACGAGCCGTAAATTGCTTCCTTATCCAGCCCCAGATAATCCAGAAGCATATCCTCGTGATTTCCCCGAAGAAAAACCGATTTATATTCCTTTTTAAAATTTATCAGATAGTCAACGACTTCGCGGCTTTTTCTCCCTCTATCGATATAATCTCCGATAAAGACAAAGAAATCCTTATCTGTAGGATCGATCTTTCCCATCAACTCTTGCAGCATATCGAACTGTCCGTGTATATCGCCAACTGCTATCAGACGTTTGTAGTCTCTCCCCTTCATTTTAGAATTTGAATTCTACCCAAATATTAATAGCTGTAGTTGTGGTCGAAGTTCCTGCTTTCACGTCTTTTTGGGCTTCGTAACGGGCTGTGAGTCCTGCATTAATGTCTCTGCTGAAGTTGTAAGTTACCCTGGGCTCAACCTTAAAAGTATTTTTATTTTCAGTTGGTTCCCATTTCTGCATAGATGTATTGGTATATTTTGACTGATTGGAAGTATAACTAATATCGAGGTCAATATCGGTTTTATTCGTTATTTTCAGACTTCCAAGTAGAGGAATTTTCACTCCTTTTGCAGACTGGAATGCATATCGAAAAGTTGCGCTGATACTCGCTTCATCGGTTCGTGTTTCCTGATTATTCCCTTTATAGCTTATCTGATTGCTGAAGTTATAATTAAAACCAAGATTTGTATTTATTTTGTTGAACAGTTTTGTATTAAAAGAGATAAGCGGACTGAACTGGAACCTCTCTGTGGTGCTCTCCGGTTTATCCCAGAATCCTGTTCCTGAATTAGATATCATACGGGAAAAACTTGTTGAGAGCCGGCTATTACTGAGAAAATTTGCATTCAGGAAATCATCAATTCCATTGAAGCCAAGAACGAGTCCGGGCAGAGTTATCGACTCTGTTTTTGTCTTGTTGCCGGAATTTTGATTCAAATCGATGCTGTATTTTGCATTAATTTCTGCGCTTATGAGCTTTGTTAGTTCAAAGCTGGTTCGTGTATTGGCAGAAAAGGCATCTACCTGACCTGTTGATTGTATCTGCCCGAATGTGAGGTCGCGTAATCCAAGCTGATAATAAAGGTCGGGTATAGAATCCGGCGGCACATAGTATTTTGTTCTATAGGTACTTGAGTAACTGAGATCTACGGAACCAAGCTTATTGACGCAGAAGCCAACCGCTTTTGTGGCATACATTGCGATCTTTTTCAATCCTAAGAAGGGGGTTACCTCTTCCTCAACAATGACTTCTTCTTCACCCTCCGATGTTTCTATCTCAATATCTACAGAATCAATTATTTCTTCTTTTTTCTCTTCGATCTCCTTCTGCACTTCTAATTCCTTCTCCTTTTCCATATCCTCCAATTCCTTTTCATCGATCTCTTCTTCGGGTACTTCTTCAATCTCTTCCTCAACTTTCTCTTCGATCTCCTTCTCCTTTAGTTCCTTCTCCTTTCTCATGTATTCCAATTCCTTTTCATCGATCTCTTCTTCAGGTACTTCTTCAATCTCTTCCTCAACTATTTCTTCACCTTTAACTTTCCCTTTTTCTTCAACCACAACCTCTTCGATTTTAATAAGGTTCATGATGCCCTTACCCCATTTATTAAATTTCAGTGTTATGTTTGTGGAAGTTTTCCGTTCATTTGCAACTTCATATTGAACACTCAGTGAGTCATCTTGAAGATCCTCCATTCGATTCTGATCATAGTCGGTCTCATACTTTGTATTGAAATTAAAAAAATTCAAATACTCCGGCGTGTATTTTAGTTTCACATCCTGATTTCTGGCAGTTTCCACACCAATATTGATCTTACCAACCTTATTTTTCTTTCCAAGATCACGCATCATATTCAGCGAATAATCCGTATCAAAATCTGAAAACAATTCGTAATCCACAGTAAGTATTGGATTCAGTGTGTGTACCGGCGCCTTTTGATCTTTTATGAATAGCGTATCCTGGCTCTGCTTGGTCCATGCATAATATTTTGTATAGTTATAATCAGTATTGATCGTGATCTTCTGGGGAAGGTAGTACACTTTGAATTTCTCAGAAATTTTGATATTATTAATAATTTTGGAGAAATTCAAATCATAATTCAATCTTCCTGTATATCTGTAAGTAGTATCCCGCCTTGAAGGAGAGAGGGTTTTACTGTGCTTGACTGTGGCTGTGATAAAGGTGTTATCGAGAAGAACTTTTGCAAAGAAATTTGTCGATTTTTTGTTTTTTCGAAGCGAGATCGATGCTGTTTTCGTTTCGATAAGAGTTTTATATGTATTCTTTTCTTCCGGGGTTATGAGTTTGATATCCGAACTCGGCTGGAAGCGCGGTTTGCTTTCACTAAAATTATAATCGAATTTCAACGGAATATTAAAGCCCCATTCATCGGGCATAAATTTATGAAGATAAAGATTATTCCTAAGGTCATAGGAATAGCTGTCCGAACCGCTACCGGCACGTGCGCCAAGGGAATAGAAATTTGGGGTCTTTTTTTCAAAATTGATCCGTACATCGGCAAAATCTGCAATTTTTGTATCAAGCGTTAATCTAGCAGCCATACCCATCTCGCTGTAGGGATCGCTCACACGAATATCATCAAAGAAAATACGTCCGCTAAATGTAGTCTCCATGCTGTCAGGACGAATAAGCCCGACTGCTATCTGCTTGATATAACCCAGAGAAGGATTACCTACTATTCTCAAACGAGCAGTTGTGTCGGGTACATCACTTTTCTTCATATCAGTAAATTCTGTAAAATCAATGGTGATATCCTGCCAGCGGCTTTCTATCATTTTTGAGTCAATGTCATCATACACCTGTACGGACTGACGATATTCGTAATAGTTCATAGTATCTTCACCAAGGCGGAAAATAATTGTTTCAGTATCCGATGCATTTGGCGGAGGTCCTATAGCATGCTGTGCATAAACCCACAACTTCACTTTGCTGTAATTGAGCAGGTCTAATTTTTCGGAGAAATTCTCCTTCGCATAGATATATCTGTTGGGTTCAAGATTCTGAATCATCAATACAAGAGATTGCTCGATCTCTTTTTCTTTATCATCATCGCCAGTAAGAGAACCGGGAGGCGGAGTATAATCGAGATTATTAGAGTTATTTTCTGTTGCTACCTCAAATGCCTCATCGGGTTGCAGGTTCGCAGGTTTGTGCAGTGTGGTATCCATAATGGCAGAAGCTGTCCATTTGTTGCCGATTAGTTCGAGTGTTTCGATATCAATTACCAGATCGTCCGAAGATTCGGTCTTCATCCACAAACGGGCACTCTGGATATAATTCCACGCAACGTTTCCTTCACCGAGAGGTTTGAAGTATAGTGAATCCTGCAATGGAATGCGGATGAATTTCCAATCATTATATTCTGAAATAAGAATTTCGGGATCTACATTTGTAAGGTCTATAGCATATTGAAAATAATTATTTTTTGTGTCGAGCACAAAGTTTCTATTCAAGTCTTCAGTATCCAGACGTCCGTTGACTTCATCACCGTTTATTCCACTGTAATTTGATGATCCTGCAGTATAATTATAATCATCATTTCCATCGTCGATTCCGGGCTCGTCATCTTCATCATGATTTTTGGGAGGTACCGGGTCTGTGCCAGGTACATTATCGAGTCCAATGTCTTCCCCGACATCGAGCACACCATCCTGATTGAGATCCTCATAATTCAGAATGCCATTCGGATGAGTGATCGGATAATAGTCCTCGCTCATGGTACCAAGGTTGATAAAGAGCGTGTCACCAAGCTCTGCGTCTTTTGCTTTCAGTGTAAGTTCGAGATAGCGTTTTTTCTCGAAATCCTCAGCAGTTCTGCCAAAACTTTTCATGATACCAGCCCAGTTGGGTAGCTGGGATATGGGCTTTAGCTTGCATTCCAGCACAGAGACATACTCTCTTCCTTCATCGGTTGGAAGATCGGGATAGATATCTTTTTTCTGGAATACATTATGTGGATTATACCAGCTCAGATCACCTCTGGAAATAAGGGTAACAAGTGTATCTGCCATAAGAGAATCGATTCCGATAGGATAACTGGCAAAATCATATTCGGAACGGCTAATACCAATAGAAAATATCTCATTGATAGCTTCCATATCATCGATATATGCTTCTTTGTTATCGGTGGTATTAGGATTAGGAATGTTCATTGCGACTTCACCGGAAAGTGACACTGTTGATTTATCATTGGTTCTCATAAGTGGTATCATATCTACGAGATCAGTCACAAAGGGTAGGTCCGCTTTCACAGAGCCATCGATGTCTCCAACAAATATCTTAGTTGGCTCGCTTCCAACCTTTACATGCTTTTTGCTGGAAGCTCCTCCTTCATACATGAAAGTCGCTCCGATCTTTGCATTATTATTAAATTCATAATCTGCCCGAAGACCGAACATGCTCTTCTTGTCCATACTGAAGAAGGGCTCGTACTCGAAATCCACTTTTACATCAGCGTTGGGATCGCTGGCTGCATCACCCTTGAGCCGCACTGTGCCGCCAAAATAATCAATATCGTAATCAGTTCCCTTTTTCATCAGCACACCGTCAACATAGACCTTCTCGCTTCCCTCGATGATATTAATGTGTCCTAAGTTTATCGTGCTGCCGACTGTGTTTGACTTTACACTTATGTAAAAGGGATTATAATCTACTACCTTTGGATTTCGCTCATTATAGACCATTGGATTACCGAGTGTACTGTCGTATTCCGAGAACCAGTGTCGCTGGAATGGCTCCCACATACGAAATTGAGCAGTTCCGGTCTCCAGATCAATTGTTTCATCACTTCCGTTCACAATACCGTCTCCATTCGTGTCGAGATCGAGGATATTTATGAATTTGTGCTGCACATTATTGGAATCGACAATGCTGTATTCTGCTTCTCCTCCTGCTCCAGGCGGATAGTAAAAGATCTTTACTTCAAAACCCTGGGAATCGATATTCTTACCACCAAGACTGTAAATATTTTTGAATTGATAACCCCACAATGCTTCAGGTAGATCCTCATTCGGAACATTGTAGTTCTTCTTGATCATCTTCACTTCAAGATTTCCGCCCTGGGGCCAGCTTCCCCATTGTTTGCCGGAATGCTCTTCGTAGATCACACCAATTGCAAAATTATCTGAAATCCCCACTCCGAATTGGATCATATACGGTGAATTAATATAGTCTATCAAAAAATCATTGATCGGGTCGGTAAGCTCATAAAACTTATATTCAAGACCCTCTTGGTCATAGCCAGTCTGGTCACTGGGATCAACACGTCCGTCATCAATGAAAATTCTCACTGAGCCATCTATGGGCATTTTGTCTGTAATATAGAACCATGTGGTTGGGGTCATAGGTAGCGTGTCCGGATTCACAGGTTGACCATCAGGTCCTAAAAACAGACTATCGGGTTCGTTGAACAAGAAATATTTATTCCGAACGAAGTGCTTGTCCATATAATCTGTTTCATGCTGAACCGCACTACCCGTGGCAGATGCCGATGCCTGTTTCCCTTCCTGCTGGCTAATAATAGTAGTGAGTTTGAGCTTTCCAAATTCAAATTCACCCTTGATGCCAAACAGGTCTTCCGAAGAAGCAGAATACCTGATAAATTCTGATCCCGAAAGTGAGAGCCGCGTATCACCTGCCTCGATCAGTTTGATGGGATCATCTTCATCGCCTACATATTTTATGCTGATCTTATTTTTTTCAAAGATAGATGCATCCGAAGTTTGTTTTACGTCGACCTTTATCTTTTTACCGATAGTTCCGCTGATGCCCAGATTCAGCTTCTGTTCCATCTTAAGATCTGGAAAAAATCCTTTGTTCGAGCTTTCAGTTTCTACTTCTTTACTGCTTTTGGTAGATGATCCACCAATAGTTATCTTTTGAGAACCGGTCACTTTAAGCCGACCGATATTATCACCAAAGAAGCGGCGCATTGCTTTGGGCATTTTTATCTTAGGAAATTCAATATCCGGAATAATCCCCTGCACCTGCTTATTCTGAATGCGAAGCTGTTCTGCCTGCTCAATATCCTTATAAAGATACTCATAAAGCTGCTCATGGAAGCGAACGTTCACATAGTTTTCCAAGCCCAATGCAAAAGGTGCATGGATACGGGCTCCTCCAAAAGAGCTTCGAACCAGTACCCTATTCTTTCTGATATCAATTTCATCCGAGTGTTCATAGAGTTTGGAATTCACAAAATATTTATTGAATTTCTGGTGGGGGAATGCTTTTTTCTTGAGGTATTCTACTACCTCTGTGGAGTCCTCTTTTGCCATAAGAGGCATAGAAATTGTATGATGGAACAAGCTTGGAAATGAAGATATTTTTTGAGGATGATTTTTTTTCTTTTGTATAATTGTTTTTGTTGTATCTTTTTGTTTCTCGTTCTCCTCGGTAAGATTTAAAGTATCAGCAAAAGTAATTGTATCAATAATACCGAGTTCCGGCTTTTCAATAAACAGGGTGTCAGTAACAATGAGAAGCGTATCTTTAGTCGTTTTACCGGTGCTATCTGTGACCTCAACTGTTTGCTTGCTTACCTTCTCCTCACCTTTTTCGATGATGGTCTCTGCCTGTATCGCATTATGCTGCAGAAGTGTATAACCTGCTGCAACTAAAAACAGGACGCTGATAAAGAAAACAGATCTAATCTTCATACCTATTAAACTTATAACTATCCTTAAATATATTTATTCAATTATTTACAGTGTTTATCCGTCAACCGGCGGATTGCTCGCCATAAGCGAAATTTCGATAGTATCAAAGTATATAGGCAGTCTTCCTCTTTTGATTGCCAAAATGTAGAGCCATTCCCTTCATGGTCAACATTTTATTCATTCCAAATATATTGCATTTGATCTTTTTCATAGGAAGCTCTTGTATGCGTGAAGTCATTTTTATCGTCAAGAAATTGATGATTGTTGACAAAACATCACTCAAAAATAGTCTGCTAACATCAAATTTTGGGAGGTACTATGCGGCTGCTTATTCAGCGTGTGAACTATGCTTCTGTCTCTGTGGAAGGTACACTTATTTCAAAAATAGGAAAAGGATTGCTCATCTTTCTTGGAGTTGGGCACAATGATACTGAAGCCCATGCGGACTTTCTTGCGAAAAAGTCAGTGAACCTGCGCATCTTTGAGGATGATGAAGGTAAGATGAATCTCAGCGTGAAGGATATTTGTGGAGAAATTCTGCTGATCTCGCAATTCACCTTGTATGCTGACACAAAAAAAGGGAACCGCCCCGGCTTTTCCGACTCCGCTCCTCCAGAAAAAGCAGAAGCATTATATGAGTATTTTGGAAAGTGCTTGAATAAACTTGGAGTTCCTACAAAAATGGGGAAATTCGGCGTTCTTATGGAAATCAATCTTCTTAATTTCGGACCGGCAACCTTCCTTTTGGAGAGAGAATAAGCTTCAAAACAATCCGGCAGACCCAAAATCTTGACACGCTTTACACCATCAGGAAATTTCCCCCTCAACATGAATAATAACTCCTATCTCTATGAAATTGGAACAGAAGAATTACCGGCTTCTTACATACGACCCGCTATTACATTTCTACAGAAATATTTTTCTACCAGACTGCATGAAGCGCAGCTTGCTTTTGATATGATTCAGCCATATTCGACTTCACGCAGATTATGCATAATGGTAACTGGACTTCCCGCTGCTCAGGCAGATTCCTCCGAAGAAATTGTCGGACCTCCCAAACGTATTGCTTATGATGAAAATGGCAATTTGAACAAGGTGGGACAGGGGTTTCTCAACAAACAAAATCTCGAAGAAAAAGATATCATAATAAAAGAACTTCCAAAGGGTGAATACCTCAGTGCCATCAAACATATAAAAGGAAAACCAACCAAAGAAATTCTCAGCACGATTTCTGTCGAAGTCATTCCAAAAATACCCTTCCCAAAAAAAATGCACTGGGGAAACGGCACACTTCTTTTTGCGCGTCCCATCCGCTGGATCCTTGCATTATATAATGACAAACTTCTCGAATTCGAGATCGATGGGATTAAAAGCAACACATACACTTTCGGAAACCGCTTCCAAAAATTACATAATATTATTAATATCCCTTTTATTAATAAATATATTCATATATTAATAGAGCACTTTGTCATTGCAGACAGAAATGAGAGAAAGGAACGGATCAAAAAGGAAATTCAGCGAGCTGCTGCGACAATCGGTGGCATTCCTGTTGAGAATCCAGAACTGCTCGATACCGTGACCGATCTGGTTGAATATCCCTCTCCAATTGTTGGAACTTTTGACAGAGCATTTTTATCCTTACCTCCAAAAGTTCTTACAACAACTCTTTCAGAAACTCAAAAATCCTTCTCTGTCCAGAACAAAGATAATGAACTCATACCATACTTTATCGGGATCGGTAACAGCAATCCAAAAACAATAAGCAAAGTTCTCTATGGCAATGAGCGTGTCATTAATGCACGACTTAGCGATGCAAAATTCTATTTTGATACGGACAAAAAAATCCCCCTTACAATACGAGTTGATGAATTAAAGAAGATCACTTTCATAAAAAATCTCGGCACACTTTATGATAAGATCGAAAGAATGAAATCTGTTGGAAAATGGTGCGCTGATGCTCTTTCATATAACAATGACAAGATTGAAAGAGCAGTCCATTTGTGCAAATCCGATCTGACCACACTCATTCTTGGTGAAAAGGAATATACCAAATTGCAGGGCTATATGGGCTGGCAATATGCCTTGAATGACAGGGAAGATGCCGAAGTGGCACAGGCGCTTTTCGAGCAATACCTGCCACGCTTCAAGGATGATATTTTGCCGGAAACAAAAACAGGAACCGTCCTTTCGGTTGTTGATAAGATGGATACGATAGTCGGCTGTTTTTCAATCGGACTGCAACCGAGCGGTACAAGCGATCCACTCGGGATCCGAAGAGCCGGAAATGGCATTATCGCGATCCTCGCAGAACATGATTTGTCCCTGAACCTTGAAAATTTTATTGCAAAAAGTATCGAAACTTATAAAGATACTAAAAAGGAATTGAAAGAAGAAGTCGTTGATTTCTTTATTCAGAGAATACGCATGTATCTTGAAAATTCAGAAATTGATTACGATGTGATAAATGCAGTCATTGAAGCAGATTACACCGACATTCCCGATGTGTTGATCAGAGCCAAAAGTCTGCAGGAATTCAAACTGCATGAAGATTTCAAGAAATTCATCATCGGGTTCAAACGGGCATCAAATATACTGGAAGGTTCGGAAAAAATAGTTCCTTTTAATGAAGCACTTTTTGAGGAAAAAGAGGAATCTGAACTCTATAAAAAACTGGCTGAGATCATACCTCATTATGAGACTCATTTTGAAAAGAAAAACTATAATGCCTGCTTTAACGACCTTGTTGCATTGAAGGATTTTATTGATTTATTTTTTGATAATGTGATGGTCATGGTTGAGAATGAAACACTTCGGGAAAACCGCATGGCGCTACTTCGTCTGATCCATTCTACCTTCATGAAAACTGCTGATCTATCAAAAATTGTATATGAATTATAGGCATTTGGAGATACAATGAGCACAACACTTTCCCATCGCGCACGAGCGATCAAACCTTCCCCCACTCTGACCGTTTCTGCACTTGCCAAAAAGATGAAAGCGGAAGGTCATGATGTCATAAATTTCGGGGTTGGAGAGCCGGATTTCAATACTCCTGAATACATTAAAGAAGCTGCGAAAAAGGCGTTGGACGACAATTTCACTCACTATACTGCTGCTGCCGGTATTCCGGAACTGCGGGATGCAATTGTAGAGAAATTCAAAAATGATAATGGTCTTGACTACACTGCAGATCAAATCTTTGTTTCTCCAGGCGCGAAAGCTTCGATCATTCACGTTCTTCTTGCAATCTGCGATCCCCGCGATGAAGTGCTGATCCCCTCTCCTTATTGGGTGAGCTACACATCACAAGTAGAAATGGTTGACGGACATCCCATTCTTCTTCCCACGAATATGAGCACAAATTTCAAGATCACCGCACTGCAACTCGATGATGCGCTCTCCTCTCTCAGTAATCCGAAAGCACTTATTCTGAATTCACCAAACAACCCGACAGGAAGCGTCTATTCCAAAGAAGACCTGCTTGGCATCGCCGAAGTATGTGTGAAATATGATATTTTTATTATTTCTGATGAAATTTATGAGAAACTCATTTATGATGGCGAAGAGCATGTGTCAATTGCCTCGCTCTCACCGGAAGTAAAGGATATCACAATTGTCATAAACGGCGTTTCCAAAGCTTATGCTATGACCGGCTGGCGTCTCGGATATGCGGCAGGACCGATCGAAGTCATCAAATATGCAAGCCGCATCCAGAGCCACACAACCTCGAATGTGAATTCCATGACGCAGAAAGCAGCGATCACTGCACTTACAGAGGATGACGGAAGTATTGAAAAGATGCGTCAACAGTTTGAGAAACGAAGAAATTTTCTCGTGAAAGAATTGAACAGTATTCCTAATGTGAGATGCACGCTCCCAAAAGGTGCATTTTATGCCATGCCAGACATTTCTTATTATTTACAAAACAATAAAAAGAACATCACCTCTTCCGCAGATCTCTGCACATACATTCTGAAGAATTATTATGTCGCAATCGTTCCCGGCTCAGCTTTTGGAGCAAATAACTATGTCCGTTTTTCCTATGCAAATTCCATGGAAAACATTGAAAAGGGATTGCATCGCTTTGCTGAAGGACTTCAAAATATTTAACATCATGTCTTTTTTCACAGATGAATTGAAAAAACGAAGACACTATCGTAATAAAGACCTCACTTCGATCTGGAAACTCATTATCAGAATCATACTGTTCATTGTGCTGATCCTGCTTATTCGGTTTTTTTCTACAGGCGGAGTTTCCAAATTCTGGGACTACATTCTTAATGATAAGAACAAACCTGCCACTGTGATAATTGAAGAAACGGATACAGAATAATGAGCTTACTGATCATTGGTTCCA
>Ga0208905_1000977_pt1 | contig 14430 bp, 17 predicted proteins | sample AntAceMetag02UKS_FD_184776 | JGI IMG/M metagenome (GOLD analysis project Ga0208905, IMG submission 184776) | Saline lake microbial communities from Ace Lake, Antarctica - Antarctic Ace Lake Metagenome 02UKS (SPAdes) (version 2) | ecosystem: Environmental > Aquatic > Non-marine Saline and... | reverse complement strand
CGCTCCGCTCCGATCACCCGGCCACTTTGCTCCGGACGCGTGGCCACTTTCGCCCGTGCCCGTGGCCTAGTTTCGCCGAAATACGCAACTGCGCTACCGTGGATTCCCCCTTGAGCGCCTCCATGGCAACCTTCGCCTTGAATGCCGAACTGTGCTTTCTGCGGTTTCGTTTCATGTCCTGCTCCTTCCGTAGCTCCCTCTATTTTAGGGGCAGAACTCCACCTTAGCCACCTGTCCGAATTTCGGGGTCCACCTCTCACACAACTGCGGCGCGACAGCACCCCAGTTCCGTTCGTCTTGTGTCGTTGTGTATCAACGGGTGTCAAACACAATGTCCCCATAGATGCCATACGCAAAGCGTTCGTGTCTGTCCGGCATCCGCGCTTAAACAGAATGCTCTCAGTGTTGTGAGCCGGGTGTTTCTTGAGGCTGGACTGAATGACTACCGAATCATCCCTGGCAGGTTTGGCTCTCCACGTTCGGCCTCCGTGAGGGGGTGTGTAATGGGCATGGGCACCGGCCAAAGTAGCATTTTCGTTGAGGAAACCCGTCAAACCAGACGCACTTCCCACCCATTCCTTCGTCCGCATACAAAGTGTGATTACTTTTGACCGTGAGCGAGACGAATGGCACGACGTTCTGACCGTAGCGGATGACGCCCTTGGCATGGCAGAGCATATCGCGGACCGCACAACCTCGCTGGGGTTCGTCGGCATTCGCGAGCGCCTGGCGTCATTTGGAGGCTCATTCACAATCGCCAGTCAGCCGGGGCAGGGCACCCGTGTGACGATAGCCATCCCGGCGGGCCGAAGGGCACCGAAAAGCGAGAACGCCGACCGTCGAAAGCACTAGGCGAAGGACCAAAGCCACGCACGGACGAAGCTGACTATTCGCGATTCGAGCCCGCATGGTGAATGCTCGCTAGGGCCCCCCGTCCTCCTCGGATGCAGCAGTCACTGGCTAACCCGCTCGGCGGGCACCTGAATCGCCGAGCCGAGGAACGAGGCTGGAGGTAAGGTTTGGGGGACGGGGCAAAGAGGCTGTGCTGCCTAGCGCTATTGTAGTCATTGCTCCAAGCTTCGACTATCTCTCACGCATCCGCGAGGCTCACGAACGAGTTGCCGCTGAGGTACTCGTCGGGAGTCGGTTCGTGCCCCTCGTTGTCACTTGTCGCCTCGGCGCCTTCTCGTGCCAGCAATATGCTCCTGGTATTCCCTGACCTTGGCGACATCCTTCACTTGTGTCACCTGTATGTCCGCAGGTAACCTGGACAAGATATCATGGTAAGCTCCGACAAAGAGGATGCCCGTGTCGCCTTCCCCCAAAGTCGCCTTGACTCTCTCTGCAATGTAGTCATCGCGTTGCTTCAGCAGTCTGCTCTGAGCCAACTTGTACCTGAAAGCCCAAACTTGCCTTTCCTTCCGCGATTTCGAGTGAGCTATTTTCGCCACACAGGCATACTCCTGCTTCACCAGAGCGGGGTCTTCGGTCTTCATCAATACTGCCCCCCGACGCAGAAGATTCCCTATGATTTGATAGTTCTTGCTCCCCTGACTGATACCCACTCTTACAATCTCGAGCCCGACGGTACCATCGGCCAGCATTCCATCCTGATAGAGCTTGAAACTGTCCACGTCTACGGCATCAAAGAACGCGCCAATAGAGTCCCAGAAACTGGACACAGCCGCCTTGTGCTCTTGCCACGTTTCCTGCCCAAACTCAGCCTCAGCCGTCTCATTCAGAACTGAAGCCAAGGAACCCATGTCGCCACTCATGTGAACGATAGGCACAAGATACAGCTTTCTCATTCTTGATACTTTCTCGTGCTGCGTACCCGTGCTACGTCTGAGACATTGCCGGGTTTTTCTGCTGCCGCCCGGCAACTGGCACGCAAGGGGCATTTGTTCCAGTCCGTCACCTGCTAGCCCGTTTCAGTCATCCTGCGTTTCACCACGCTTACGCAACCTCTTTCTCTCAAAGCCAAGAATGGTGCCTTCGCTATCCACACGGACCTCGTAGAGTCCCAACACGTCCATAGTATCCGGGATAGCCCTCCTCTCCACTGCCTCAAGTGAGACCACCCATCCCTCCTCGCTCTTGGCCATACCGATGACCGCGTTGACGGGCAAACCGCCAAGCCCGACAAAATCCTCTCGCGCTTTCTTGACTATCTCATCAACATTCATGGCTCTATCCTCCTCTTGAGCTACGGACTCGCGCCACAGGTGGTCCGCCAAACTGTCGCGCTGGCAAGACTCTTTGACTCCCCTCGCCCTCGCGCTGAAGCTTCAAAGGCCCTGCCACGTGACTACCTCCTGTCCACTGGGTCCAGTAGTCTCCTGCTTGCTGACTGCGACCGTCATTCTCGGTTCTACTGTGGTTGCAGCCGCACGGTTGTGAAATCAGTGGGTGGCGATCTCGCCCTCTTCTGGAGCCACTGCACTCATCTCCTGCTGGTACTCCTTTGTAGCTGTCGCCCGCAACGTCGCATCCCAGTCCTCCCAGATTCCGTAGGCGAGCATGGTTTCCATGCCAGCAAGGGCAGCATTCAGCTTCACTCCCAGCAACGGGATGCCAGCAACAGTAATGATCAGGTCGAGATCAAGTATCAGACCTTTGTCCAGCACCCTGTCCAAGAGGTCTACCAGCGTCGCATGCGTATCTCGAGTTGGGTTCATTCTTCCAGCTACCGGCCTTTCATTCTCTTGCTGCTTCTGCTGTGAGTCTTCCTTTGACGTTACGCATCATGTAGAAGACCTTGCGCTCAACTATACGCTGCCTCTTCCCTGAGAATCGGGGCACAAGAACGATTGGCCCCTCCGTAGCAACGGCACTCTTCCCTCTGCAGGCAGATCAACTAGACGGGGCGTAGAGGGGGAGGCGTTGGGCCGCATGTCAGTCCCTCCGCAGAAGGCGCAGGCAACAACAGGCCCCTGTACACAACCAAAGGAGAGGGCGAACTCAGAGGAGCGCAATGCTCTCCCGGATCCTTGACAAGAGGCACGTCTACGTAGCATCGGATACCTCCTTTGTCTCGGAGGCGGTTATAATCGGCCTGGCCACGAAACTATAGGGTGGCCAAGGACCAGAGAAATGGACCGAGAAGCCTTTCATGTTGCTGATTTCCTCCAGCTCCTGTCCCAGGTTGTCCACCCTCTCCCTCGCTACCAGGCACGAGAGGTTGAGTAGCATTGCTCTATTCTTGTCCGCCTTCTTAGGCTTCTCTACCACAACATCGTCACAGTGACGCTTGACCCTCGCGTAGAAGTCCTTGAACCATCGGTCGGCGAGCCTTTCAATCTCACTCTTCACTGCTCTTTCGGCCTTCTGCCTATGCAGATATGCCATCCCGGGTGAGCTAGCAGCTATCTCCTCCCCGATTCGTCGAATCTCCGGGACTTCATCTGAGATCTGCGCTGCAATTTCACGGGGGGAATAGAAGATTTGCACTCCGTACTCGTCCCTACCCTGTATCTTCTCCATTACCGACTGGAGCCGCTCAGAATCCTCGGCAAGCCAGTCTCTCACCACCTGGTCGGGAGAAGCCGCATCGTCCTTCGACTGGAGAATGGTGTCGAAGCCCATGGGAATCACCGTCCCAAGTACTTTCTGTGCACTGTCCAGAACGCCCTGGTGCGTGCATACCCACGTGTTCACGGTCTCGTCGTCGCCGCATTGATACGGCTCGGCCCGACAGCTGTGAACGATGGCACAGAGCCCCCCGCACGGGATAGTGCATACCTCGTTGCCTTCCAGCCCTATTGGGCCCAGACTAACTGCCTTTGCGCTGGCAGCAACTCCGTATACGTATCGTCCTCTATTCTCCATCTACTTGCTCATCTCACACACAAGATCTGCAAGCCTGCGGTAGCTTTCGATGGCGTCACATCGAGGATTGTAGCTGAAGATTGACTTCCCCTCGTGCCAAGCTTTGGCCAGATCCACTCTCTTGCGAATCCGACACTCGGCCATCACGGGGCGAGCATGCTCCGGCTGGCTGCTGAGCAAATCTCCCAGTACCCTTTCTGACACCGAGTTAGAGGTCACCATGTTTGGCACGATGGCTACAATCCGAATGTCGGCACCCATGACATCCTTCAACTCCCGAATCTCGGCTTCCAGCGCATCTATGCCACGGATTGAAGTATCCTCGGCCTGAATCGGCACCAGCACCCTTCCGGCGGCGAGAAGAATGCTATCCGCCAGGATATTGATCGCCGGTGGCGAATCTATCAGGCAGAACTCGAAATCAGCAGTGAGAGCCTCAAGCACCTTCTTCAGCCTGCTCTCGCCAGCTCGCTGCACCACCAACTCGTCTTCGAGCCGGATGAGCGACACATGTGCTGGCATCACCCAGAAGTTCTCCACCGGAGTAATGAAGGCTCGTATCTGATCAATGGCTCCTGCGAGGACTAGGTCAGCAAGATGGTAATCGCTGCGTGTGTAGAAGGCTCCAAGGCCGCATCCCGCCGTCAGGTGCCCCTGCGGGTCGAAGTCAACAAGAAGCACCTTCCGTCCCTTCTCGGCAAGCGCCGCCCCGAGGTTCAGCGTGGTGGTTGTCTTGCCCACCCCTCCCTTCGGGTTAGCTACCGCCAATGTATATCCCCACCCGTGTCCGCTTGCCATTTCACCGCTCCTCGATTTTGTCCTGCCACTTTTCTGGATTGACCAGTGTGTTTATGACATTGTCAACCAACTCGTCCAGCCCATCCCTCACCGCCTTGACTGACTCGATGAGGCCCTGCTCCTCCTTGATTTCCTCAACCGCATTGTCCAGCTCCATCAGGGCTTTTCCCAACCTCTCGCACTCCTCACCACTTAGGGCCCCGCTTTCCATTCTCTTCAACGCCTGGATTCTGAGAGCATCCTGGATGACCTCAACCAAGGCCAGAACCAGCCCCAGTACGCCACTCTTAAGATTGTCTTCTTCGATATGAATAGCCATAGCCGAGAATCCGACCGTGCACTCTCTAGTTTATCCGGAGGCCAGGGTTCGCCCGAGCCTGTTTTGCCCTCGCGCTTGTCCAGCCACACCAGGGACACCCTTCGTTCAGCAGTTCTTCAACAGGGACTCTCTTCAGGCAGTCAGGGCATTCCTCTCTTCCCGTATCGGCCTCTTTCCACGCTGATTTCTCATAGTTGGTTCCGCTTGGGAACTCCAGCCCATACTTGGCTGCGGTTTCAAAGGAGGCAATGGCAGCTCTTATTCGGATTCCCAGGAGCTCGACTCCGGCGACCGATACACAGATATCGGCATTGATAACCAGCCCCTTGTCAAGAACGCGGTCGATTACATCGGCTAGACCTGAGGCTTCGTTTCTAGTGGCCTGCAATGGCATATTGCTCACCCCCTCTGATACTCTCGCGCTGCCCTCAGCCTCTGCATGAGTATGGCTTCCATCTCATCGTATTCATCCTCCCCTAGTTCCCCGTCTTGAAGCAGCAGCTGGAGTTCCTGGAGTCTCTCCTTGATAGACTGCTCAGTTATCAGACGTTCCTTGTCAATCTCATCCCTGATATTGAGCATAATACTCTTGCCCAGAGTGACTGGAACGCCAAACAAGAGGTCGTAGAGCAACATGGCTAATTCACCGGCTCCAGTTTCACGTTGACGAAACTATACGGCGCCAAGGGCCCCACGTACTTGAAATTCACTTTGCCTTGATACTGCGAGTCAAGCTTGAAGACCTCCTCCCGGAAATCGCTCTCTCTGTCTCTCTCTACCAAGAAGGAGGCATTCAGGACGTTCTTGACTCCCATCGGGCTGTTCAGCCTGGCATCAATAGAAGATCGCTTGAGGTCAGTGTAGACCCGGTCGGCATACCTGGCCTTCCAGTCTAGGGCAATGCGCTCCACCAGTTTGCCGGCCTCTATCAGAAGCCTTTGTGTTTCAACGGTGGACGATGCACCACGTATCTTCGCCTTCAGTCTGGTGAGCTCCTCACTTCCGCCTTGAAGCTGTCGAATCATCGCCTCTTGGTCCCAGTAGACCTTGAGTTCTACTTCCACCTTGCCAGCAAGCCGCACCAGTTCGCGGGAAAGCCCCTGGTAGTTCTTCTCCAGTAGCTTCAACACGTCGTCCCTGCTATCCGCTATCATGCCGAAGCCCATAGGAAGAAGGACACAGTTCTTCATCACTTCGTCCTGAACAACGGCATGGGCCCTGACATCCTTCCGGGTCGGGTCGATTTCTTCAAGCGCAGTATCGCTGACCACGGCGGCTAGATCTCTATGACTAATGGTGTACACCTCGACGCCTTCCACGCCCAGGCAACTCAAAGCCCAAGGCTCAGGTTTCCCAATAATCCCGTAGATATACTCATGCTCTAAAGACATCTATTCGCCTCTCTGCCTCTTCAGCCAGTCCACGGCCAAGCTGAAGTGCTTCTGGGAAATCTCGAGTCTGTTCTGCCGGTGCTCGCTCTGAATAGCCTCCCTGATGGCCCCTAGCGAAGCTTCACGGCAAATGGCCTCAATATCAGAGCCGGCCAGGCCTTCCGTCGCCCCAACCAGTGACTTGAGGTCGACATCACCGGCAAGAGGCCTTCCCCGGGTGTGAACCGCCAGTATTTGTCGCCGTGCCTCTTCACCGGGCAGTGGAACCTCCAGCATAAAATCGAATCTGCCCGGTCTCAGGATGGCAGAGTCAATAAGATCCTTGCGGTTAGTGGCAGCCAAGACTAGCACTGCCTTGAGCTCTTCCAGCCCATCGAGTTCGGTCAAGAACTGGCTTATGACCCTCTCCGTAGACTGCGAATCTGTTCCTAGCCCCCGTTCGGGAACGAGCGAGTCAAACTCATCAAAGAAGATAATACAGGGGCTTGCCTGTTTTGCTTTTCGAAATACTTCCCTCACCCCCCGTTCCGACTCCCCCACGTACTTTGACATGAGCTCCGGCCCCTTGACTGAGATGAAATTGACCTCCGTCTCGTTGGCCAGGGCTTTGGCAACCAAGGTCTTCCCTGTTCCAGGCGGTCCAGAGAGAAGAATACCCTTCGCTGGTTTGGCCTTTGCCTGCTGGAACAGGTCTGGGTACTTGAGCGGCCACTCCACCGCTTCCACCAGCTTCTGTTTCACCTCATCGAGCCCGCCTACGTCCTCCCACTTCACATTCGGAACCTCGACAAAGACCTCTCGAATCGCCGAGGGTTCTATCTCCTTGAGCGCCTCGGTGAAATCGGCCATCGCCACTTCAAGCTTGAGCAGGCTTTCGTAGGGAATCTCATCCAGCTGGAAATCAATACTGGGCATTATCTTCCTCAGGGCACTCATCGCTGCTTCGCGGCACAGGGCCTCAAGATCGGCCCCAACGAAGCCGTGAGTAATCTGGGAAAGCTTCTCCAAGCCTACGTCTTTAGCCAGAGGCATTCCCCTTGTGTGAATCTGAAGGATTCCGAGGCGTCCTCTGTGGTCGGGAATGCTGATGGCGATCTCGCGGTCGAATCTACCGGGACGGCGTAGCGCCCCGTCAATCGAGTTGGGTATGTTGGTGGCGCCAATAACAATGACCTCTCCCCGTGATTCCAGCCCGTCCATGAGAGCCAGGAGCTGGGCGACTACCCGCCTCTCCACCTGCTTTTCACCACCCATTTCCTCCCGCTTGGGAGCGATGGCGTCAATCTCATCAATGAAGAGAATAGCTGGCGCATGGGACTTGGCCTCTTCAAAAACGCCTCGGAGACGACCTTCACTCTCACCATAGAACTTCCCCATAATCTCCGGCCCGGTGATATGGGTGAAATAGGCCGCCGTTTCATTGGCGACAGCCCGGGCAATCAGTGTCTTGCCGCAGCCAGGGGGGCCATGCAGAAGCACTCCCTTCGGTGGGTCTATGCCCAGCCGCTCAAACACCTGAGGATACTTCAGCGGGAGCTCAATCATCTCCCGGACCCGCTGCAACTCCTTGCCCAGTCCCCCAATGTCCTCATAGGAGACCTTGAGCCCCTTGGTCCTGGCCTCTCCTGTTTCGGCGACCTCCGTTCTCGTTCTCGAATGCACTAGCACCGCTCCTTTGGGAACAGCGCTGACAACCGTAAAATCCTGGCTGCGGGTACCGAAAAGGTTCGCTCTTATTGTATCTCCCTCAACCAGCGCCAAACCCTCCAGCAAGGCACCGATGTATCTGGCATCTCGCTCTCGGCTGATTGACCTGGTCAGAGTAAGGGGGCTCAATACTATCTTGTCAGCTGGCAAATAGCTGGTCTTATGCACAGTTACTTTCTCGTCCAGCGAGACTTGGGCATTGTCTCGCAAGAGCCCGTCCATTTGGATGAAGGACTTGCCACGGTCCTCGGGGTAGGCAGGCATGACCTTGGCGACTGTCTGTCGCTTGCCGTCAATCTGGATGACTTCCCCCACCTGTACACCTAGTCTTCCCAGGTCCTCGGGGTCTATTCGGGCAATACCACGTCCAACGTCCTTGAGCTTCGCTTCCCCAACACGGAGGGTCAGGGATTCAGTACCTATACTCATGGGTTACATCCTTCCAAGTCACTATTCCTTGTCCAGCCTGATCTCAAGCATCCCGTTCTTGTAGCTGGTCTTCAGTGATGACGGCTTCACTACGCCGGGAAGTAGAATCTCTTTGGCATACTTGCGTCCTGTGCCGGAAGCACTGAGATTGAGAATGTCCCCAGTGACTTCCACTTTGATTGTCTCTTCGGCTACTCCGGGAAGTTCGGCGATAACCAGGACATGGTCATTTTCGTCAAAGATGTCCACGAAGGGCTCTCGAACATCTTCCACTGTCGGCCCCTTAGCGGTCTCCCTGATATTGCCAAACCTCTCGATTACGGACTTCCCGCCGAGAGTCCTGACGCTCAAACCATACACTCCCGTAGCTCGCCTGGGCAAACTCCCAATCGCGCCTCTTCTCTCGACGCCTTCCTCCTCCAACTTCTCCGCCAAGTCAATCAGGTTGCCCAATCCCTTGAATAGCCCGCTAAAACTTATCTTCCCAGCGCCAAAATCAATCTCACCCTTGTCCTCTTCCCTTTCCTTGTTCTTGTCCTCTTCTTTGCCAGACATGCCATTCCTCCTTTCACCACTAGTAGACAGCAAGGGTATCGTCTATCACTCGTCTCACTTCATCCCTTTCCTCTCGAGGAACCTCGGGCATCAAGATATCAAGACAAGTTTGCCCGAAGATGTGGCTGCTCCCTAGTACTGTCTCCTCCCTTAACCTCAAGACCTTGCCCATTATGATGCAAGCCCGAACCGTTGGGGTGAGTTTGTTGGACTTGACCTCTCTAACCTTCCTTACCAGGCTGACGATGCGTCGAGCGTCCTCAGACGAAACTGCCGATTTTGCCTGGGTGATGGCAATCTCAGTTTCCTCATCGAAATTGCCCACCTCAATGGTCACCATGCGATCACGAAGAGCGTCCTGGCTCTTGTGGACCCCGGAATACTCCTCAGGATTGGAGGTGAATATGGCAGCAAAGCTGGGGTGCACCTTCATGTAACTCTCACTACCCCTGGCAGAGGGGAGAGGAAGAACTCTCTCTTCAAGCACTGAAAGCAGGACGTTGTTTGCCTCCGGCCGTGACCGGGTGAACTCGTCATATATCAAGACAAGCCCGTGCTGGCAGGCGATGGTGAGCCGGTTGTCCGCCCAGTCCGAGGTCATGCTCTCATCCGTCTTGAGCACCGAGCGAATGAAATTATCTCTCACGTACTTCTTGCGGTAGCCAGAAAGTCCACCAATCAGGTCAGACGTGCCAAACTCATCGTCACCACAAATCAGCACCACCGGGCGCGCAAGCCGACTGGCAATGTGCAGAGCCAAGGTGGTCTTCCCAACCCCAGACGGTCCGCTGAAGTGGACCGCGAAGCCCGCCTTGATGTAGTCAATCGCTCGGTAGGCCATATCCCTTATGTGGGGCGTTTCCACAAAGTCATCCCTCTGCCGAGGGACAACCACATCAACATCAACTTGCTGGCTGTACATTCTTCTCTCCTCTTACCTGTCCGTAGAAGTCTGAGTCTACCCCTCTCAGTATCGCAGTTCCACATGATTGAAACCGGTTTCGCCTGCAGGCGGCTTCCCCTCTCCTCCGTTGGGTGTTTGTGCGTCAGGTTCTTGTCCCGCTCGCCGTCTCTCCTGCAATTCGCGCCTCAACTCCATCAGTGCTCGGTTCTTGTTTATCGTCGCTGCGAGCTTTTCTCTTGTCTTGAAGTATGCTCGGTCGAATTTCTGCAGCACTAAATCCTGACGAGCGAATTTGTCCTTCTCCCTTCTTACACCAACCCCAAGCGCCCTGTAGTCCATAGCCGACCCAAGAGACTCGCGCTCTTCCCTGGTCATGAACAATGAACTGGCACTTCTGGTGTCATGCGCTCTTCGTATATCACCGCTATTCCTGCTACGAGCCATAAGCCTAACATAGCCCGGCGATTCTCTTGTCATACGACAACCTCCTATTCGGCAGGCGCAGAAAAGTAGACCTTGTCTTCCTTGCGCACCTTCCCTTCGTCAATGAGCTTCTTCGCTGCCCGTCCGAAGACGATAGGAACCATACCCAAGCGATCGGCGACCTGCGTGAGGGTTATTCCTTCAGGGTGCTCCCGGATAGCGGCCAGCAACTCCGCTTCCAGGTCAAGGCTTTCCTTCTGCGCTGGCACAGCTTCGGCGGCCAGCAACTCCGCTTCCAGGTCAGGGCTTTCTTTCTGCGCTGGCACAGCTTCGGCGGCCACCTTTCCTGTGGGCCTTCTTGTCGTCTTACCGCGACTCAGCTCCTGCCAAGCTGTTCGGGCCTCCCCCAGGTCTGCCTTGGTCTCTTGCCGCGTTCCCGCCACTTCCATCTTGATTTCCCGGTCGTAGTCGGCCAACCGTCCTCTCAACTCAGCGCTCATCTCCCTACGCGAGCTTTGAAAACCGCTCCGCAAGGCCTTCACCTCGGCTCCCATCGTCGCCTTGTCATCAGTCAGTTCTCTACGCAGTTGGGCACCCATCTTGCTACGCGACCTTTGAAAACCGCTCCGCAAGGCCTTCACCTCGGCTCCCATCGTCGCCTTGTCACTTTGAAAACCGCTCCGCAAGGCCTTCACCTCGGCTCCCATCGTCGCCTTGTCATCAGTCAGTTCTCTACGCAGTTGGGCACCCATCTTGCTGCGAGAAGCCTTAAACGAACCGAGCATTTCGTCGGCTTCTTTCCTTAGCCCCTCAACCTCGGCCCCCCTCGCTTCCCGAGAAGAGACAATGTCCTCAACCATGTGCTTCATCGCCACTGCAATCCCCATTTGGTGTCCTCCTTAAGTAGTCTCTGCCGTCGGTCTCACCCTCTTCGCCACGCAGCCGAAAACTCCCTCAATTCAGCCTTTAGCTCCTTGCGGGAGGCTAGGAAGCCCTCAATCAAGGCTCTGGCCTCTTCTCTTGTCTGACTCGCCTCTTCCTTCACCTTCGCGACTGACCTTGTTCTATCGGCGTGCGAGGTGGCAATGTCCTGAGCCAAGTCCCTCATGCTTGATGCAATTCCCATCTTGCTCCTCCTCTCGTCATCTTACCCCATCGCTACTTGGCCGCCCGCTGGTGCCCATCCCTGAAGTGGGCCAGTAGCCCCTCCACTTCCTGCCGCCGCAACTCCCTCCCAACTCTCCGCTCTTCACCAGCCTTGACTGCCTCAAGCCGCCTCAGGTCTTCCAGCCTCAGAGATTCGCCTCTGTCCACAAGCCTTTGCAGCTTGTGGTTCATTTCTTCCTGCTCTACCCGAAAGCACACGAGCCTCAACTGGAAGCTACGGATCGTGGCCAGCATTTCTTCGCCTCTTTCCCGGCACGCTGCCTTGAACATGGCCATTGTGGATTCAACAGCATCCCTGCCCGTCTTACCGCAGTGAAAGTCGACCAGTTGCTGCCTCAGAGAGGTTGCCGACTGCTTCTGCTCGTCCAGATACCCAATAAGACTCCCTCTAATGCGTTCTCGTTCCTCCTCCAGTTCCCTCCTGCCTCGCTCACGTTCGGCAGTATACCTCTCCATCAGGGCGCAGAAGTCCTTCCGGCGGACGTGACAATTTCTGGCCAATATGTCCCGCAAGCTGGTCTCTAATCGTGCACTCTCCTCTGATACTGTAGCCAAGCTCGCATCAAGAGTCGGTGTGTTGTAATACTCTTCGGCAGCCAACTCTTCAACCATGGAGACTCGGTTTTCATAGCAGCCGACAACGTCCAAGACCAGTTCATTCATCCTGTACTCAGCTCCTTTTGCGGGGTGCCGTTTGGCAAGGCGCGCTTGTGGAACAAGGGTACCCTGGCAAACCTCCCCCATCTTGGTCTTAGGATGCTGGAGCGGTAAGCCCAACTGCTTCGGCATACTTCAAGTATGTCTCAACGCCGGCGATGACCACACGAGCCTCAATAGTGAGAAGCTCCAAGCCGAGCAGAGAAACCCTGACCCAGGCATCGATCACAATACCCTTGTCCAAGATACGATCGAGTACTTCGGCCAGTCCTGAAGGCGCCATCGAAGTTTGAACTGCCATTGCTGTCTACCTCCCTACAATTCATTTGTGGGGGCACGGCCCCGTCAAGGCACGCTTGCTCAAACAAGGGCACCTCGGCAAACCTCCCCCATCTTGGTCTTAGGATGCTGGAGCGGTAAGCCCAACTGCTTCGGCATACTTCAAGTATGTCTCAACGCCGGCGATGACCACACGAGCCTCAATAGTGAGAAGCTCCAAGCCGAGCAGAGAAACCCTGACCCAAGCATCAATCACAATACCTTTGTCCAAGATACGATCGAGTACTTCGGCCAGTCCTGAAGGCGCCATCGAAGTCTGAACTGCCATTGCTGTCTACCTCCTTTCAATTAGATTTGGACTCTAAGAGCCAGTCCTCAACAGGCATATGCCACCTCTCGAGGAAGTCCCTGAAATCCACCAAAGTGATTCGATAGTGGTTGCTGGGCAACCTAACTGCTCGCAGCTTGCCACTCCTGATCCATCGCCGCACTGTAGCGCGATCGACCATGCAGTAATCGGCAACACCTTTGACAGAAAGCCATTTCTTCGAATGCTGCACCTGCTGAATTACAGGTTAACACATCCACGGAGTAAAGGACATCTAAGGATGCAGGCAACGGCATAAAGGACTGCTAAAGAACCCCTGAAGTACTCCGAACTTTCTCCCGGAAACCAGCGTCAATCTGAGGCGGAGTCCTCTCACAGAGTAACGCCGCGAGAGCAGGGCCTGGAACGGCACGTCGGGGGCGCGGGGAGGAGTACCTCACGCGCCGGACGTACTCCATTTGCCACGATTGCAGGGCGATGCACGCCGGGATGACGGGGGACTAAGTGAGTCGACTGAAGCAGGTCGTGGTTTGGCGGTTGCCGCACAACCGAACGCTGAACGGCCTGCTAGCAAGAGGCTTCTGACACCCGGGACGAGCGAAGTGGTGGCGCATCTCGGCCGAAGCGCGAGGAGCATGTGCCGGGGTGGCCCTGTATCTCTCGCAGTGCTTCCCTTAGCTTCCGACGGTCCCGTTGGCCCTCCCAGGCTATCTGGCGGATGCTCCTACCATCGATGTAGTACGCCCGACGCAGCTGCTCTCTCTGATCCACGCTGAGCACCTGCAACCTCCGGCAGCTGGAATGTCGTCCAGCCTACCGCAGCACCCCAAGTGTGCGACTTTTCGACCATCACTTCACGCGCAGATGTGGGTACCTTCTACGCTATCACGCACAGTTGAAAGGGGAGCGCCAAGCCGAGAGCGCCGCAAGAGAACCGCCGTCGGCGCCTGCGCTGAGCCTCCCGTGCCGCAGCGGCCGGATGGGGAGAGGGCGATTGATTTCGTGCACGACAACACCGCTGGTAGATGCTGACTCGGAGCACAGGCGGCGGCGACCGAGCAGGCGCGCAAGTGCCCCGTCATTCAGGTCGACAGGTCACTTGGGGGCGGGCATGCAATTGCCGTTCTTGGCTGGCTGGCTGAGTCACACTGACTGCCCGAGACGAACACCAGCGACGACGGCCCAAAGTCAGCAGGAAGAGCGCCCCGGGAGTGGGCTTGATGCACGGGATTGAAGCTTCACTTCAACGGCCCCGGCAAACCCCTGGAGAACACCCCTGCTGGGAAGTCCCTTCGGCAAGCTATGCAACGAATGTCTCGTGCGCCGCTAGTTCCCTCGCCTGGCTGACGCGAGGGAACCTATCGAAGAGTAATGAAAGAAGGACCACGATTGGCATGGCATCAACTGTGGCGTACGGTCATTTCGATCTCAGCCGTGGCACCCGTGGGCACCGATCCTCGGCCAGAGACCACCGGCGGCGAGTAGACTCTGAATGAAATGCTGCCCCACTGAGGGCGCTACCTCAACGGGCGCCCTCAGTGTTCGAATCTGAGCTGAAGTCTCTGGAAATGAACCGATAGCCCACGCCGGCGATATTGTCAATGGCCCCATGGTCCTTATTCTTGAGCTTGAGCTTGGTGCGCAG
>Ga0208905_1000975_pt1 | contig 14447 bp, 8 predicted proteins | sample AntAceMetag02UKS_FD_184776 | JGI IMG/M metagenome (GOLD analysis project Ga0208905, IMG submission 184776) | Saline lake microbial communities from Ace Lake, Antarctica - Antarctic Ace Lake Metagenome 02UKS (SPAdes) (version 2) | ecosystem: Environmental > Aquatic > Non-marine Saline and Alkaline... | reverse complement strand
CCTCGTCTCTACATTGGTTTTGCATAAAAGAATATCCCATAGGGATTTAATTATTGTAGAAAAATATTACATCCCATTTATATTAATACCACGTAGCGGTTTAATTATTCAAAAAATTCAAATAAACCCCGTTAGATAATAACATTTTTTTTTTATATATCTTTCGTTTTGATCTATCTAACGGGGTAAATATTTTTCATCTTTTATTTATCCCCTACCGGGAATTATAATAATTTATGTGATATGTTTTTCTACAATAATTTTACCTCTACGAGGTATATTTTTCTGAATTCAAAACTATATCAATTATCTAAAAAAAACAAATTAACCCCGTTAGATAGTTAAAAATTAGCAAGAAATAGTATTTCAAGCAAAATATCTAACGGGGTTAACTTATAATTCTTGACAGTCTGCCATTTAACGTGTTTATCATTACTTATTGAGGGCATACGAAAAAATTTGCTCAAAAAGTAATTTTTTAATGTGATATTAAAAAAAAACTATTATATTTTTGGCAAGATTAAATAAAATTGGTTAATCTACCTGTGCCGTTGGCACGGCAGACAGGCAGGTTCTGCAATTTTCTCTATTCAAAAGTTTACCCGGTTGGTAAAATTACCTACGGGGTAAATCCAACAGGCTGAACACGAATCAGGATATGATATTAGAATGATACAAGAACTTTTAGGACATAAAAACAGTAAAACAACAGAAATTTATACACAGGTAAGCACAAAAAGTATAAAAAATGTAAGAAGCCCGTTTGACGAATTCTAAAAATAAAAATATATTTGTTGTATTTAAAAAAATATATATATTTGCTAAAAAATAAATAATCAAAAAAAGAAAATTTACATCATCATAATTATTTATTAAAATTTAATTTGCAAACCTAAGAGCCTAAGGCGGATTGTTATTTACATACTTATTTGGCATCTAAATAACAGTTTTGATGTAATAAGTTGGTTGTATAAACAAGTTGGTAGCCATATAAAAAAGACAGATTATGAATCCAAAAACATTAGTAAGAATTAGCAATACAATCGGAATAATCTCAATAATCCTTTTGATTTATTGGGTATTCGTTTTTATGACAGTTGAAGTATTTGGACTTAAAGTATTTCGAGAGAATATTACCGAGACTTTTTACTTGAGTATATTAGGAATATTAGCATTAATGTTTGGAGCATTGATTATTAATATTATGTTCAATTTGACAAGAATTGCACAAAAACATAATAATGACAATGAGTTGTTAAAAAGTAAAAAATCAAAAATTGGAATTGTAATTCTTATCGTAAGTTTTCCCGTTATACTTGGACTTTTATTTGGCGGTGACTATTTGACTTCTAAAAAGAAAGAAAAACTATTAATTCAATCAGCAGAATCAATAATAACAGACTATTCAATAAAAGCAGATAAACTTGTGAACTATTCATTTACTGAAAATTGGATAAATGAAACAGATGATATTTTGAACATTTTATCTGAAACAGACAAGCATTTTCCTAATATTTCTGTAATAGTGAAAGATTCAATTGACGATTCTAAACTGTTCCTTGGATTTAGGAGTGATTATGGATATATAAGCGTGAACGACACAATTAAACCACAGAAAAAGAAATATATTCTTGAAACAACTAAACCTGAAAGGGACTATTTAAATAAAATTTTTGAATCAAAATCTGACGAAATAAGATTTAGTGCTCACGATGGGAATTACGAACTTTACTATCCATACATTAAAGGAGACAAAGTAATAGTTTTATATTTTTCAGACTATAAGAGATATGGAAAGATAGGAAGTTAAAAAGACAAGAAAATACGGCTACCAACACGCAATATAAAAAATTGGGCAGAAAGTGGTGAATATGAGCGAATTAACAATAAATAAACGATGTGATAAATTAAAAGATTGGTGTTTCAAAATGCCCAAAATTTCATATACCAATCGTTGAACTAAACCGCCTTTGGCGATAGTTATTTTTTTATACAAAAAAATTCTTATTTTTATCCTGTCTCGTCCTAACTAATCTTTTTCCCCACTCCTTGCATAAGGAGTAACTTTCTGACTGGCAAAGTCCTTTTTCATAAACTTATAATATGCAGCAATAGCAATCATTGCCGCATTATCAGTGCAATATTCATATTTTGGAATAAACACATTCCAGCCAAGTTGTTTTTGTGCTTTCAGCAATGAGTCCCTAAGAAAACTATTGGCAGAGACACCTCCTGCAATTGCTATTTCTTTTATCCCTGTGTGCAAAGATGCTTTTTTTAATTTATCCATTAAAATCAAAACAATAGTTTTTTGTATTGAAGCACATAAATCATATTTATTATCCTGAATATAATTTGAATTTTCTTTTAGCCGGTCTCTTAAAAAATATAAAAAAGATGTTTTCAGACCACTAAAACTAAAATCCAGTCCTTTTATGTTTGGTTTGGAAAATTTAAAAGCATCGGCATTGCCTTTTTTTGCATAATTGTCTATTACCGGACCCCCGGGATAAGGAAGTCCCATTATTTTTGCACACTTATCAAACGTCTCACCGGCAGCATCATCTATTGTCTTGCCAGTAATTTCCATATCAAAATAATCTTTTACTATATTTATTTGTGTATGTCCGCCTGATACTATTAAGCATAAAAACGGAAACAAAGGCGTAACAGAGCTTACACCTTGTTCCTGAATAAAATGTGCCAGAATATGAGCTTGTAAATGGTTGATTTCTATCAATGGAATGTCTAATCCCAAAGCAAATGCTTTGGCAAATGACACTCCTACCAGCAAAGAACCTAACAATCCAGGTCCTCTCGTAAAAGCAACAGCATTTAATTGTTTTTTATTTATCTTTGCTATTTTTAATGCTCTTTCAACAACAGGCACAATATTTTGCTGATGAGCCCTTGAAGCAAGTTCCGGCACAACGCCACCATAAAACTTATGAACCTGCTGACTTGAAACTACACTGGCAAGAATTTTGTTGTCTTTTATTATTGCAGCACAAGTATCATCACACGACGACTCAATAGATAAAATATAAATGCTCATTACTGAAATTTAAAATACTATTTATAAAAATTTAAAGTTTAAGGATATACAATAATTTAGCTGTAAAAAAATTATAACTATTTAGAGTTTTCTTACAGATACTAATTAGAGTTTGTTCATAAAGTCATTGGAAAAAATTAGACTTTATAGACAGATACTAATTACAAAAAATTCAAAGATATTAAAAAAATATACAAAATATTACTTTTTGTTCTGTTAGTAATTATTGTCTTACTAACAGGAACTTATTTCTCTCTAAAAATTATTGCTGTCCAAACTTATCTTTCACAAAAAACAACATCTTATTTATCAAAAAAACTAAATACAGAAGTAAAAGTTGGAACAGTAGGTATAATCTATTCATTAGATGGAATAGACGGAGTGCTTAAAAATGTATCTGTCAATGATTTACATAATAACACACTGCTCAAGATTAAAAAAATCACTTTTAATATAAAAAAAATCTCTGTTAAAAAAAATACAGTAAATATTAACAAATTAAAACTAAATAATGCTGTTATAAATCTAAAAAAATATAAAAACGAAAAATCCTTTAATTTCCAGTTCCTTATTGATTATTTTAGTTTACAAGATACAAGCACAACAAATAAAGAATGGAAAATAGCACTGAGAACTTTAAATATTGTTAATTCTAATTTGGTTTATAAAGACCAAAACAAACCTCTAAAAAATAAAGGAATTGATTTTAACAATATCAATATATCCAAACTTGACTTAAAGATAAAAGATATCCTTGTCCACAATGATACTATATCAGCCAATATTAAAAATTTGTCTTTTAAAGAACATAAAGGTTTTGTCTTAAACAAATTGAATACAATCGCAAAAATAACAAATGAAAAAATTACAATTGAAGATTTTAATATAAACACTCCTTTAACAGACATTGCGCTTAACTTAACTCTTGACTACAAAAATTTTGATGCCTTTAATGACTTTATAAATAAAGTTCATTTTGTTTCAAAAATTAAATCTGCAAATATAAACTCTAAAGATATTGCATATTTTATATCTGACATTTATGGAATGAATAACAAAATCAACATATCAGGAGAGATAAAAGGAAAAGTAAACAACTTAAAAGCAAGAAATTTTAAACTTATTTTTGGAAACTCCACACAATTAATCGGGGACTTTAATTTTACAGGATTACCTGATATTGAAGAGACATTTATGCATCTGAATATTAAAAAATTTATTACAACACAACAAGATATAAAATCTATTACTCTACCTTGTGATAATGGCATTGAAAAACATATAAATATACCTGACAACTTTGCAATGCTCAAAAATATCAAAATAAACGGCTCTTTAACAGGATTTTATAATGATTTTGTCTCTTATGGCGACTTTTATACAAACATTGGAAAAATATCTACTGATATTGCCCTGAAAAGAAATCCTAAAAATCCTGACTATAATGCTATTAAATATAAAGGAAAAATAAGTACTGATAATTTTAACATAGGTAAACTTTTTTCTTCGGAAAATACTCTCGGAAAAATAAGCTTAAATGCTATTGTATCAGGAAAAGGATGGACAAAAAATACTGTTGATATTGATATAAACGGAACAATAAGTTCAATAGACATTAAAAATTACAACTACAATAATATTAAAATTAAAGGCAACCTAGCTCATAATAAATTTGATGGACAAATAAATATTATTGACAAGAACATAAATATGAATACTGTTGGAACAATTGATTATAGTAAAGACATACCTGCTTTTAATATTTCTTCTGTTATCAATAATGCTAATCTTAATAAACTAAATCTTTTAAAAAGGGACTCTGTCTCGGAGCTGTCTTCATCTTTAACATTTAACTTTAAAGGTAATAAAATTGACAACTTACAGGGAACCGTTAAAATAGACAGCACTACATACAAACAAGGTAAAGAAACATATAATTTTAAAGAATTACTCCTGTCCAACACTATCAGTAAATCAAACTACAAAACCATTAAATTAAACTCTGACTATATTGATGCTGACATTAACGGGAATTTTACGCTCACAGATTTTAAACCGGTATTCTGTAGATTGCTCAATAAATACCTGCCATCTCTTAATAAAAATAATCTGTCTGAAGCAGATGACTCAACAAAAATAAGACATCTTGAAATTGATTATAACATTAATTTTAAAAATACCACATTAATAAGCAAATTGCTATTTCCTCAATTAAAGATAGCTCCAAATTCTCATATTAAAGGAACCTATAATTCTGTTACTGACTTATTAATTATAAATGGAAACTCTTCAGATATTGAATTTGCCAGGAATAAATTTAAAGATTTCTATATTAACGGAAAGACAACTAAAAATGCCTTGTCTTTAAATATAGGATGTAAATGCCTACCTCTATCCGACAGTATTATTATTGATAATGTTGAACTAAAAACAATTATACATAATGATAGTATTGCTTATGACTTGGTATGGAACAATAATAAACAAATTCATAACAACAGCGGAGACATTAAAGGATTTGCATCTTTTATTGAAAATTATAAAATAAAACTTAAACTTTTAGATTCAAAAATTGTATTTAACGATTCTGCATGGGTTGTTAGCAAAAATAATTATATCATATTAGACACTTCGTCTGTTTTTATAAATAACTTAGCTTTTGTCAGCTCAACTCAACAAATAAAAATTGATGGAACTGCCTCAAAACTCCTCAATGATAAATCTAATAAACTAAATATAAGTTTTAATAATTTCAACCTATCAGTGTTTGATATTTTAGCAAATAAAAGAGATTATGATTTTGACGGCATTTTAAATGGTAATCTTTCTCTTATGGATTTATACAACTCTCCTTACTTTGTCTCTGATTTAAAAATATATAACATTGGATTTAATGATACCAAACTTGGAGATGCTGTAATACAAAGCTCATGGGATAATAACAAAAAAGCTATATCTGTTGATGTAAACATTATATATACAGGTAATATAGGAACCAACAAACCTCTAGCTGTAAAAGGATTTTACTATCCTAATAGAGATAATAACAACTTTGATTTTGATGTTACTCTAAAAAATTTAAGGGTAAAGACCTTTGCTAAATATCTTTCTGATTTCACCTCTGACTTCAGAGGTATTGCTACCGGAAAAATAAAACTCACCGGCTCACCTCGTAATATTGATATTAATGGTAAAATTAAACTGTTAAAAACACATATTAAAATTGACTATATGAATACTGTATATACATTTTCTCATGAAATAGATGTTAAAAAAAATTGCTTTGTTTTTGATAATCTTATAGTAAACGATAAATATGGAAACACTGCTATTTGCAATGGGAAAATATATCATAACAACTTCAAACAATGGAAAATTGATTTAAACTTTAGACCTGATAAATTATTATGCCTTAACACAAACATATCTCAAAATGATATGTTTTATGGAAAAGCTTTTACTTCCGGATTTGCTAAAATATATGGACCTGCCGGTAATATAACAATGGATATTTCTACTAAAACAGAAAAAGGAACTAAGATATTTATCCCTCTCACATATACAGAAGAGGTCTCTGAAAACAATTTTGTAACATTTGTCAGTAAAGATACTACAAAAACAAAAAAAATTTACGAAACTAAATCATCCAATATATGCCTAAATATGGATATTGAAATTACACCCGAAGCTAAAACCCAAATAATCTTTGATTCTAAAATAGGCGATATAATGAAAGCCAGAGGTAATGGTAATCTTAAATTTGAAATTAATACACACGGCGACTTTAATATGTTTGGCGACTATGTTATTGAACAGGGAGATTATCTGTTCACTCTTAAAAATATTATAAACAAACATTTTGAAGTAGAAAAAGGCGGATTAATATCATGGAACGGCAGTCCTTATGATGCTACTGTAAATCTAAATGCTGTATATAATCTGCAGACATCTTTAAGCAATATTCTTGATGATACTTCAGAAATTTATAAAAAACGAATCCCTGTCCAGTGTAAATTTAATATGAAAAATAAACTGATGAACCCTGACATAACTTTTGATATAGGCCTTCCAAAATCAGACGAGGAGACTAAAGAAAAACTTAAAAATACTCTATATCTAAATGATAAAGACGTTAATCAACAGCAAATGAACAAACAAATATTTGCTCTGCTTATGCTTAACAGATTCTTAAAAGAATCCAAAGAGGGTAGTAGTATTGGTAGTGAATATGCAAGTGCGGGAACAACAAACTCAAGCGAACTATTCTCCAACCAGATGAGCAACTGGCTATCACAAATAAGCAATGACTTTGATGTTGGCATCAACTATCGGCCTGGCGATGAGATTTCTGATAAAGAAGTGCAGGTAGCACTTTCTACTCAACTGTTCAATGACAGAGTTCTTATAAATGGAAATGTTGAAAATTCAACAAGTCAAAATACAAGTAATATTGTTGGAGATGTTAATGTTGAATATAAAATAACAGAACAGGGAAAATTTAGAATTAAAGCTTTTAATAAAGCAAACAATAATAATGATATATTAAACATAAATGCACCTTATACTCAGGGTGTAGGTATATTCTATCACAAGGACTTTGATAGCCTGAAAGAACTATTTAGTAAAAAAAAATAAAAAATTTGAACTGACTTTTTATACTGAATAATTCACAAATTCATCCAAAAAATTTGTAAATTACACATATTCAACAGATTAACAAAGTGATGATTGAAAAATAATTTTTTGCTAAAATTACATCTTTAATTATTATTATATTTTTAAATAATAAATTTATTTTTATACTTATTAAAATTTTAACTAAAATGTATATTATTTTTGGAAAATTTTTTTTATATTTTTTAATTTTGTTTTAATTAAAAAATCCCGAAAGGGATTTAATTTGAATAACCATAGGTGAAACCTATGGTTTACAAACTACGTAGTATTCATCTTCAATCCTAAAAGGATTGAACAAAAACAATCATTATGGCAACACATACACAGATATTATATCAAATCGTTTATTCAACCCTTAAGGGTTGTTTAGTAGATTATTATTAACTTACTCCGCATACACCCCGTAGGTCTTATGACCAACGGGGTAAATACGGAGTTATTCATATTTTTTCCCTTCAGGAAAAATATTTTTAATACAATTTTAAAAAGTTATGCTTAAATGTAAGAATGTAATACAAATAAAATTGTGTGAATGAGTAGTTTTATTTTTTATATATAATATAATCACTTGATATTACGGATGTTATAAGGTTTTATTATTTTTGTATCTCCAAATTTTTAAGAAATCTGAATTTTTTAGTTTATACTATTACTTTTTAAAATCTTGTTTTTTTAGCAAGTTTTTTTTTACTGAATCAACCCTGAAACAAGTTCAGGATGACGTTGTTCAGCACAAATTTTTGTAAATATAAAGCTATTATCTTGACAATTTAATTATGGAATGGTTTCTATATATATAATGGTTAAATGGTTTTATGGTTAGATGGTTTAAAATGTTAAAAATATACTTAAAATGGTTAAATTACTCACTTTGTTCGTGAGATCGCTTCGCTAAGTTGTTAAACTGTTAAATTGTTGTCTTTTTATCGCATTAATACTCTTTATGATTGATTTATAACAATTTAGCAATATAACAATTTGACAATTATATCTAATAAAAAGTTAAAATTCTAACCGTTTGCAGTATATAAACCAATAAAAAATTAACCATAAAACCATATAGCCATAAAACAATAGGATGTTTCATAATTAAATTGATATAATACTACTGCCTTTATTTTATTATTTGTTTGTAGCTTTGTTACGTTAAGCATTTTTCAGATTAGATGCTTCTTCATATTCTTTTAATAAACTCTTAATAAGTTCTTTAACAGAAACAATTTTATCTGTGCGATAAGCGTTAGCTCCTGCAAAAGCAAATCCTTTTTCAAGATATCCTTTTTTTGCATTTGTTAATGCAAGAGCAATACAATATGGTGCATTTTTGAAATCACAGGTCTTTAAACACTGCCATGGACATTTAAAAGGTTTCTTAATTCCTTCCGACACTTCTTTAAGAAATTTATTACCTATTGCTCTTCCTGGTAATCCAACAGGACTATCAATTATAGTGATGTCTTCTTTTTTGCTTTTTATATATGCTTCTTTAAATTTTATGTCTGCATCACATTCATAAGTTGCAACAAACCTTGTTCCCATCTGCACTCCATTAGCTCCTAATTTAATAAATTTATGAATATCTGCACCTGTATATATACCTCCGGCAGCAATTACCGGAATATTTTTATTAAATTTCTGCTCATAAGATTTTATTATAGGAATAACTTCTGTTAGTATCTTTTCCAGTAAATAATCATGATTATTGATTTGTTCTTTTTTAAACCCAAGATGTCCACCTGCTAATGGACCTTCAACAACAATAGCATCAGGCACTTTGTTATAATGTTGTTCCCAATATTGAAATGTGATTTTAGCTGCTCTTGCAGAAGATACTATAGGAATAATTTTTGACAACTTATCAGTAGATATCTTTGGAAATTTTAAAGCAAGCCCTGAACCAACAAAAAGCAAATCTGCACCTTCTTCTATTGCAACTTGTATATGATCATCAAAGTCCGAAAGTGCTACCATTATGTTCACGCCAATAATGCCCTTTGTCATTTTTTTTGCTTTTCTTATTTCTTTGCTTAAAGCTCTTTTGTTTGCCTCATTGAAATTTGTGATAAAATCAGGTTCAAGCATACCAATTCCTGCAGAAGAAATAACTCCAATACCACCTTGATTTGCTACAGATGAAGCTAATCCTGATAAAGATACTCCAACGCCCATTCCTCCCTGAATTATGGGCAATTTTATTCTCAAATTCCCAATATTAAATGCATTCATAATACAATATTAATTATTGATTCTGAAAGCAAAAATATTAATACAATAAATCTAAAACAAAAAAAAGGGATAAAACAGTGTTAAAAGATGTAAAAAACATTTTTTAGGGGTGAGATGTATTTATTTAGGGATAAAAAGTTAGATAAAATAATTTTATATAAGTTCCTCCAGCTCACTTGTATAATTTCTGGATACATGGACAGGCGTTTCAATATTTTTTAAAAACACTTTGTATCCCTGAGAACTCCCTTCAATTTTATCTATTCTATTAATATTTATAATATAAGACCTGTGACATTTAAAAATAAATTTATACTTTTTTAACAGTTCTTCTGATTTTGTCAAGCTGGTTCTAACCATTTGCTTTTCTACCTGTTTGTCCTTTTCCCAGAATACTTCAATATAATTGCCTGCCGAATTGATATATATTAACGAAACCAGTTTGATTTTAAGATTATCTTTTAAATATTCTGATACAAATGTTACTTCTGTTTCTTTTACAACTTTTTTTTCTTCAAGTTTTTTATTCATTTCTATTGCAGACATCAGATATGACCGAAGCAGCCGATTCTGATTTATTGTAATAAGAATAGAAATAGGCAATATGGCAATTAAGAGACCTTGGATAATTCTATAAAAACTAATTTTAAAAATATTTAATTCCATTAGGTTATAAAAAAGAACATATACTGCAACTATTGTAAATAAAATCCATGTATTCCATAAAATTTCTTTTTTAATATTCCATTTTCCATATAAAAACATTTTTGGAAAAATAGCCGGAAGGAATAATAAATTTACACTAAATGAAAGAAAAACAACCAATACAATTCCCAAAATTATATAGATTTTTTTTCCTAAATACAAGGTGCTAATTTCAAATGGCTGAAATAAAAAAAGAAAAAGAAATACACCAATACTTACAAAAAATATAATTTTAGTGTTATGCTTAAAATCATCATTAAATGGATATGATTTTTTTAAAAAATTTAACATGTTTCTTTTTCTATTGAATGTAACTTATAGAACGAATTTATAATTTTTGCAAAAATACAACTATTTAAGTAATAAACCAAGTTATTAATTTAGTTAAAAAAAGGAGCTGCAATCCTCAATACTGCGGAACTGAAAGATAAAAGATATTTATTTCAAAAGACAAAAGACAAAGGTTATACTTTAAATTGTGAGTCCACTCCAAAAAGTAGCTATTTACTTATTTGTCATGCTGAACTTGTTTCAGCATCTTTTTATATTATTGAAATTAGAGATTCCGAACTAATCCTGAAACGAGTTCAGGATGACGTTATTTGGAATGACACAATTTTGACTTTTCGGAAAGGACTTAATTGTTAATTGGTTAAATGGTTAAAAAAAAATAAATCCCGTAGGATATTATCCAACGGGATGAACTTAGCCCAAGGCAATATCAGCGAAGCTAATTTTTAGAACCCACCTGTTGATAGAGATAAAGAAAAACTGAATAATTATTTAAAAGATTGGCAAATAACTTAAATTATTCATTTGTTGGATTATTATAGACGAGGCGTGCCTCGTCTATACAATGCTTGATTAAAAAAACTCCATATTCTTTATCTTACCCTGTCAGGATTATCAGATACAAAAGATTTCCAGCTTGTCGGCTTATGCGCATTACTTTTTATTGGTCTGTTTTTTTGAAAATAATGGCATAATGCCACAGCCAAAGCATCAGTAGAATCCAGATATTCAGAAATTTTTTTTATATCAAGTAAGTTATAAAGCATTTTTGCTACCTGCTGTTTTGAAGAATTACCATTTCCTGTTATTGACTGTTTTATTTTTCGCGGTGAATATTCAAAAATAGGTATATCTTTGTATAAAGCTGCTGCCATAGCCACACCCTCTGCTCTGCCCAATTTTAACATTGACTGCACATTTTTACCAAAAAAAGGCGCTTCTATAGCCAACTCATCAGGTTTGTATTTATTAATAATATCAAGTGTTGATTCAAATATTTTTTTTAATTTTAATGCCTGTGTGTTAAATTTATTTAATTTTAGCACATCCATAGTGATAAATTTAATATTGTTATCTTTGTTATGTATTAGTCCGTATCCCATAATATTTGTGCCCGGGTCAATACCTAATATTATAATATCTGAACCTTGTGCTGATGCCTGTGCTGAACTTATTTCAGTGCTTGTTTCAGTGCTTGTTTCAGTATTTTTTGACATAATAAATTATTTTTATAAATGAAATCAAAATCAAAATTAAACAAAATATATGATATTTTATTAAAAATATCTATAATAGTTATTGCTTACGGTTTTATTTATAAGCAGATTTTTTATAAAGAAGATTTAGATAAGATAATTTGTTCTTTTAAATCTTTATTCCTCTCACGATTTCTTATTGTTCAACTATTATTCATAGTTTTTTTAATGTTTATAAACTGGGGCATTGAGGCATGGAAATGGAAATTTTTAATTAAAAAAATCGAAGATGTTTCTTTTCTGAAATCAATAAAAGCAGTATTAACAGGAATAACAGTAAGCACTTTTACACCAAACAGAATCGGAGAATTTTTTGGCAGAGTCTTTATGCTGGAAAAAGCAAATCGCTGGCAGGGAACTCTTATTACTGTTATCGGGAGTATAAGCCAGCTGATGATTACAATTATTATTGGCTTGACAGGCATTTTGTTTTTTATACCAAGATATGTTGTTTTTCAACAACATTTTTCAAGCCCTTTTTATTACGGAATTGTTGTTATAGTAATTGGTATTATCATTTTGTTATTGTTTTTATTTTTTAATATTTCATTTCTGACATCATTTTTTAATCGGTTAAGATTAGATAAGCATAACAAATTTAAAGAATATGTAAAGGTCTTTTCATTTTATAATAAAAAGGAATTATTAAAAGTTCTGATTTTAAGTTTTATAAGATATTGCGTGTTTAGTTTGCAATTTTATTTATTATTAATATTGTTTAAAATAAATATTCCTTTTTTTGAAGCAATAATGATTATCTCGGTTATATATATTGTTATCACAGCAATTCCAACTATTGCTTTGTCTGAATTAGGTGTAAGAGGTTCCGCTGCAATATATTTTGCAGGTATGTATTTTAAAAAAATAAATATGCTTACTGAACAGATAAATATTAACATAGTTACTTCTACTACAGCATTATGGATTATTAATCTTATGATACCGGCATTGATAGGGACTTTGTTTGTTGTTAATTTAAAATTTTTCAGAAAAAAAGTTTGATTTTATGATAGTCTTTTTTTACATATTATGGCTTTTGTGTATATTATATGCTATTATTATAATATCTTATACTTATGGTTGGTTTCATCTAAAATACTGGCACAGACAAACAAAAAACAACTTATCTACCAAGGTAAGTATCATAATCTCTGCAAGAAATGAACAAAATAATATTATTAATTGCTTGAATGATATAATTGAGCAGGATTATGACAAAGAGCTTTTTGAAATTATTGTCATTGATGATGCTTCAACAGATAATACCAATGCTCTGGTAAATGATTTTATAAATATAAATTCTGCTTATAATATAAAACTTTTAAGTTTAAAAGAGCAGGAACATCAGAATTTGTTTAAGAAAAGAGCGATAAGTAAAGCAATAGATTTAGCAACAGGTAAGTTGATAATAACAACAGATGCTGATTGCAGGATGAAACAGAAATGGCTCTCTGCAATAGTAGATTTTTATGAGGCAAATGATTTTAAAATGATTTCTGCTCCTGTATGTTTTCATAATACAGATACTGTTTTTAAAAAGATGCAGTCATTAGAATTTATGAGTTTAATAGTTTCCGGTGCTGCTTCTGTTGCATTAAAAAATCCAATTATGTGTAACGGAGCAAATCTGGCTTATGAAAAAGAACTTTTTTATAAAGTAAATGGCTTTGACAATGATAAATATGCTTCCGGTGATGATGTGTTTTTGCTTTTAAAGACAAAAAAGATGTTTAAACATAGCATTGGATTTATAAAAAATTATGATGCAACAGTATTTACAGAAGCCCAAGGCAATTTAAAAAATTTTGTTAATCAGCGAAAACGTTGGGTCTCTAAAAGCAGAGGATATAATGATTTTTTAATTATCATTATTGCTTTTATTGTTTATACTTTCAACCTTTTGTTGCTGGCAGGATTTATACTATGTCTTATATACCCACAGTTCTTGTTACAATGGTTATATATTTTTTTAATAAAAATTTTTGTTGATATACCTGTTTTAGTTGGAATATCGTCATTTATGAAGCAAAAAGGCATTTTGCTTTATTACATACCTGTTCAGATTTTAAATATTTTTTATATTTCTATAATAGGCATTTTGGGTAATATAGTTAAATACAAATGGAAAGGGAGAGAAATAAAATAGAGTTTGGAGACAAAAAAAAAGGTATAAAAATATATCTTTATTTTTAGACAGATTATATAGTGTCTGTCTATAAAGTCTAATTTTTGAATTT
>Ga0208905_1000974_pt1 | contig 14455 bp, 13 predicted proteins | sample AntAceMetag02UKS_FD_184776 | JGI IMG/M metagenome (GOLD analysis project Ga0208905, IMG submission 184776) | Saline lake microbial communities from Ace Lake, Antarctica - Antarctic Ace Lake Metagenome 02UKS (SPAdes) (version 2) | ecosystem: Environmental > Aquatic > Non-marine Saline and... | reverse complement strand
TCCTGTTCCAGAAGCAGTAATTCTGTGGCCATAAATAATAGATTATTATAACCCAAACCTTGTAAAGGATTATCTCTGTCTAATGACAAACTTAGCTTTTCGAGAATTGTTTTGAAGGTCTGCTTTTTTTCATGTTCAGACATATCATCGATGTTTTTACTCCCAACTATGTCAATGGCCGGTTCAAATTTATCAGTATCGAATTTCAGCTTATTTAAAAGCGTTTTAATGTTCTCAAGGCTTTTCCCCACGCCTTCGTTCTCAGTAATACTCTTGTTGGCATCCAAAAGGGCTTTAATGAGGGTGATAATGTTATCAGGATTATTGGCCAGTTCATCTGATCGCGTTAAAATTTGAGACAAACGTGAGCCCCTGCCTGCGGCTAATTCTGACTCTGCATCTCTGAGCGGTTTAAGATATGTTGTCGAAAGATAATTGCGAATTTCTCTTTCAATACTTGGACCGTCGGCGTTTTGACCTGATCTGATTTCGGTTTTGATGAAGCGATAACCACGATAGGTTTTGTCGGTTAGCGTGGCTTCGAAGTTGACATAAAGTACTGATTTTCGCTTGTCACCTTCACCTGTAGGTTCATGAGTCAGATGTTCTACAAAAACAGAGGCCTGATTGGGTGTGATACTTTCAAACTTTAGCTGGATGTTGAATTGAGTGGTATCTTTATGAAAATCAGTCTCGTTTACTCTGGTCCATTCTGCGGAGTTTGTATCAAGCGTATATCTAATAGCGTCAATCAGTGCTGTCTTTCCTGAATTGTTTTCTCCAACGATTAAGTTTAATCCTTCATTTAAGGTTAGTACAAAGTCCGTAAATATCCTAAAGTTTTTGATGGTTATTTGGGAAAGATACACTAAATCACCTCCAACAGGTATGGGGTCAGGTCTTGTTTTTTGCCATTTGTCTAGTTTCCCAGCCCCCAAACAAAAAACCCCGCGCTCTTTGTTCGAGAAACGGGGGTCCGTCTTCAATCACTCCACGGCTCCCTCCTCTGTCGGCTGTGGATGAAACGTTAAAAGTTTTAAAAGAGTCTCGATACCTTGTTGAACTGACTGAACAAAATACACCATGAGACGAAAATGTCAAGGAAAATGGAATAAAAACTAAGGGATAGTTCACTTAGGATTAAGGATTAGAAAAGAGCAAATCAAGGGACACCATACTAATTTCTAAGTCCCCTATTTGATAATGAGACGTTAATAAGTATGCTGTCGCCGTATTACTCAGTTATCAAACAGCCAATCTGAACTTTTCGTATCTGCGTTCCAGTAGATCGGTATTTGGCCATGAGTTCGAATGTCGTGGAAGTATGATTTTCTTCAGATGCATATTCTGAAGTCCGTGGAGCAGCATGGGACCGTCCTTCTCTTTCATGATATCGTCTCGAACTTCGATGACATAGTCGGGCCGTATGCCGATCATGAACCGGTCAAAGGCGGCGTGGTGGAGTTTGCAAAGGGCTACACCATTATTCACGATGGGATCACCGTCGGGTTCACCATCCGGGATGATGTGCGCCGCGTCCAGAAGTTCGAGATGCTTCAGGCGACAGAACGCGCACTGCTCGCGATATGCATGCAGAACCCGCTCACGGAATCCGCGCTGGTGTAATCTTTGGTTGACTGAGGTCGTGATATACAATCTTCGGATGTCTGTATCCGCTTCCGATATTGCCGGAGTGCTGTCCTGGGAGTCAATGTATCGATTTATGGTTTTATAATCATCAACAGCCACAGTGAATGTTAAACTTTTCGGTTCGTCTCCTACAATATATACGGGCCATACGGCCAGATATTTGCCCGGCACAACACTATGGAAGTAGATAAGAGGAATATTGTGGAACATAGCACTTCGAAGTCCCACATTTTCCCGATGATATGGATCTGTACCTCGATATTTATATAAAAGGAGTCCTTCCGGCGTGAAGCCATCATCATAGTGCCCCGATGTAGTTGTCGTAATTGACAGGGGGTATTCAGGAAGTATTTTAGGCTTGAAAATACCTTGTGGAGAGACGAGAGGGATTTTCTGATCTTCAAAGATGAATCCCTGCGCAAGGAGTGTTCTCGGGAGCACATCGCCGTGTATATTGACCTGTTCGGATAGCCAGGCGAAGGCTGCAATGCGCAAGCGCCTATCCAGGTCTTTTGCAGAATTGGTCTGCATATTAATCCATCAAAAGTTGTGATCTGAATTTATAAAAAAGGGCGCTGTCCCTATTTTACTTATTTTACTCTTATGGATGATAATATGGACAGATTATTATTTATTGATGGTTTCTGTCCCTATTTTTCCCTAGTCAAGACCCATACTTAATATTTAAGATGTGACCCTCTCAGCTTCCCTATCATTTCGACGATAGCTATTTTTAAAATCAAACGGTGTCCAATTTCCATTAGGTAATATTAAATTATTACTAAAAAAAAGGACTTCACTCCCTTCCTTTGCTGAATGGGCAGTATGCTTAAGAGAATATTCTTTCTTATGAAATTCTTGATACAAATTTCTTATTTCTTCTACGTTATCATATGAGACAATCCAATGATGCTTTTTTATTTGTTTTATCAATGAATTTATCTGCTTATGATCTTCATGCTTATAATGATGCATGTAAAGTGAACGTCCTTTAAAATAATAAGGAGGATCAAAATAGAAAATAGTATCAAACGACTTTGACTCTTTTTCAATCATAGAGAGTAAATCCATTGCGTCTAGATTAAACAAGCTAATAGACTCTTTTTTATTAGATATTTCACGAATACGAGAGATAATATTGGATTTATTAAATCTGCAATCAATCTTATACATACCTGATTGATTTAACCCGCCAATAATACCACCTTTTATAATGCCTGAGATATTAGTTCTATTCATAAAAAGTGTGGAGAATCCTAATTTTAATAGATCATCATTATCTTTATCATTTTGAATTAATCTCTGAGTTTTCCAGGTTTTGACATTTACTTCAGTTTTTTCAATTAATTCACATAATTCGTTTGTATGATTTAATACAGAATACCAAAAAGCATATATTGCTCTATCCTTATCATTAATAGTTATATTGCTAATAATACCTTCGAATAATAAAAATAATGCTACTGATGCACCCCCTGCATATGGTTCAATATAATGTCCATCAATATCATTAACTACACATATTTTAGCAATAAACTTTGATAATCTTTTTTTCCCACCAGGATATCTTAAAGGTGAATATATCATTCTATTCATTCCGCTTTAGAGTCCTATTATATTCATATCCCCAAAGTATTTCGAAAAATTCTTGTAGGTTATCCCATTTTATTTTTAAATCAGTGGAGGCTGATTGGGCCTTATAAGAATGAACATACTCATGGAAGCGATCGATTGATAGTAAATTATCTTTCTCAGTTGCTACTTTTCTAATATTCATTAATTGATCTGGGGTTGCTATTCTTTTAGATTCCATTGTTTCGGTGGCTTTTGTTATTTTACCAGCAAGCCTTGTCTCTTTCTTTAGCGTGATCCCCTCCTTTTCTAAAAAATAATCAATGCTAATTTCTAAGAAAACTCGGAATAAAACACCGACAGCGTTAGGAACAGCTTTTCTAGAATCATCAAGAAGAAGATCATCCTTTAATTCTCTATAAATATTATTAATTTTCGTTACTGGAATTTTTAGTATACAAGGTTTTGGGATTAAATATTCTCTGATAAATGATTTAGGAAGACTTCTTTTTGAACTTGATGTTATATGAGTTGTTATATTACCAAATAAATTTTTAGTTGTATTCTTTTTTATTTCCTCCTCTACCTTTTTTACATCATCCTTTCTCACTGACCTTAAATATTTTTCCTTTTGTTCTGTTTTATTTAATGATCGTGAATCTAATTTTGCACCCTTAAAATCTTTTTTCTTTAATACATTGAGAATAATTACTTTTAACTTATCCTCAAAATCCTGATCATTGATTGTTAAATTCCCTTTTTCATCCAATTCATATCCAAAAATATCCCACGCCGGTTGATTTATTAGTGAACGAAAAAAAGTTGTTACATACCCTCTCCCTAAAACTTGTTCTTTCATCTTTTCAGGAATCTCTAAATCCCTAACAATTTTTGCAATACCAATTTTTAAAAGTTCGTGTTTTTTCGCAATTCCTTTTCTTACATTATGATGAGCTCTTTCAGAATCACCCCAACCAACTTCATAATTTCCATTCAAATGTTTTCGTTCAACATAACGTAATCCTTGTTCTTGATCATCTGTAACCAAGCACTCCATTGAAAAATTATCATCGATTGTTATTTTTGATTTAAGGCCTATAAAATATTTTTTTAATTCGGCATTAGTTGTTAATTGAGGATTATTAAGGAGTTTATATACAGTAAGTCTTCTATTACCCTCTAGTACAATTAAATTATTATCATCATCATATACAACTAGTTTTTCCAATTGTGGTAAATCAAAATCTCCAACAACTGCATCTGCAAATTTTTTAATTTTATAATTTTTTTCACTCGCAAGGAAATACTCTACTAATTCTGGTTCCGATTTATTAAAATATTCATCTGGGAATCGAGCATTTTCATCCCACAATGATAAATCTTTAATTGCAATACTTCTTGCTGTAAATGGACTATTCATATTCTAATAGTACCCTTAACAATTAGGGACAACAGCGCCCTTTTTGTCCCTGATAAAATAAAAAATCCGCACTCATTTTCCGAGTAACTGTGTTATATCTTCAATCACTCCACGGCTCCCTCCTCTGACGGCTGTGGATGAAACGTCAAAAGTTTTAAAAGAGTCTCGATACCTTGTTGAACTGCTTGAACAAAATACACCATGAGACGAAAATGTCAAGGAAAATGGAATAAAAACTAAGGGATAGTGTGCTAGGGATTATAGATTAGAGGGGTAAGGATTATAAAAAACCTATGCCGGTATTGGATAAATTAGGATTACGAGATAAGGGGTAAGGATTAGAAAAGAGCAAATCAAGGGACACCATATTAATTTCCAAGTTCCCTATTTGATAACGTGACGTTAATACGTATAATGGACCCGCAAAAAAGAAAGCATCAGTTTTTGCAATGGAGGGGTGTGTGTTTACTTGACCTCACCTTGAATAGGTGTCCCGTTTCCCCCCATAAATCAGTAAGGATGTCCCCGTATTTCATTATCACTTGACAAAATATCACAATGGAGCTAGTGCTTTGACTTATTCTATTTGATTTGATTGTGAATTCACCATAGGTGCTTTTAAACAGCTGTAACAAGAGGGGGATTATGGTCTGATCATCTAAGTCCCTGTTTCTGAAAATAAGAGATAGGGCTTTTTTTGGAGAAGGCACTTAGCAGAAGACAACTCAAGACAGGAGGAATCAATATGGCAGATCAACACTTGTACCTGAGCCAGTCATGGCGTGATGAAGCGCTCAAAAGACTCCAGACCGAGCTCACGCCGGATAAAATGAATCATGTCACGACATCGATGTCCAACATTTACAAGAACTGTCCTGACGGAGAGGAACACTTTCTTTTTATCGGATGCGAGGATGGAAAAGTAACCACTGTGGAAACGGGGACCGGTGAGCCTCCCAAGGGAGTATTTAGAATCATCGGGAATTATGAAACCTTTGCCAGAATTTCCCGCGCGGAACTTGGCGCCCAAAAGGCCCTGATGACCGGAAAACTGAAACTCAAAGGTAATCTGGCCAAGGCGCTCAGACTCGCAGCCGTGTCCGACCGCCTCAATAAAGTCCTGGCTCAGATACCAACTCAGTATTGAAGGAGATACAAGATGCCCAGAATATTAGACCCCAATGACAAGTATTATATTGACAATCCGGGACGTGTTCAGGCGATACAGGCCGAAATGCACAAACGCGATATTGACGTGTATCTCGCCTCGCGCATCCGGACAATGAGTTTCGTGATGGATGCATTCTGCCCGTGGCGGAGTTATCTGATCATTCCGCCGGAAGGACAGCCCACCTATTTCACCTTTGTGGTTGACTCGCTGCGTGTGGCCGATGAGACCTGGATCGACGAGGACAATGTCCGCGCCTATGGACCGATGGGCGGTATGGATCAGGTCTCCGCGATTACCGATTTTATCAAGGAAGAACTCGGGATCGAAAAGGGACGCATCGGCTATGAAGACGGGGTTTCTACGTGGACGGCCGAAGGAAATCTTTCCCACTGGGAATACACCCATTTTAAAGAAGAGCTCCCCGGGTTTGAATGGGTGAACGCACATGACATTATTGATGCTCTCTCAATCATCAAAGATAAAGGTACCATTGAACGGTTCCGCACAGCATCGCTGATTGTCGATGAGGGACACAAGGCGGCGCGGGCGGCGATCGAAAACGGCGGCTACAAAGGAATGACGGAAACCGTGATTGCCGGTATCGCCGCGCTCGCGATGCGCAAAGCGGGTAGCGTGTCGGAGTGGAACTTTGCGGGGCTGAATGAAATATCCAGCGGCTACCGCACAGGGCTTGGCGCCTGTACGCCTCCTACAACCAAAGAGATACAGGCAGGCGACCCGCTGATGCTCGATTTTCACGCGATGTTTCAACTGGCCCTAGGAGATCATTCGCATAATTATCTGATCGGGCCGGCAACAAAACGTCAGCGCTGGCACGCGGACAATTTTGTCGCGATTATTCAGACCGTGCTTGACAATTACCGTGCCGGCACAACACCCGGAACGCTTGCCGCCATCATGATGGACTTTGCCGAATCGCGCGGCTGCGGTGATTTTATCCAGCCGGCCTGTGAACACGGGATAGGTCTTTTCGGAGACGAGTGGCGGATAGGGGCCGTCGTCAATCCCGATCTGCCGTACTGGACTGATCAGGATCATGTCTATGCGGAAAATGAAATGGTCGTCTGTGCCATGCAGTATGCCGCGCCGGAAGAGAATATCGGGTTCCGCTATGAAAATGTCATTGTGATCGTCGAAGGCGGCTGCGAGGTATTATCCAAAGACCCGCTCGGTATTGAAGAGATTTCTTAGGTAAAACAGGGACGCAACAAAGCCCCCGTCTTTTTGGTAAGGCGGGGGCTTTGTTATTGGTTATTGGGTACCCGCGTTCTTTGTTTGCCCTTCCATATTCGAGAGAATGAGGGGCACCTCCCTATTTACTTGTGCTGCACTAATAACAAAAACAGTCGATGGTGTGGTCGTTGACCATTCCCATAGCCTGCATGAAGGCATAGCATATGGTGGGGCCGACAAACCTGAAGCCTCTGTTTTTCAGGTCTTTGCTCATGGATTCAGACGCTTTGGTCTGGGCTGGGATATCAGCGAGCGTTTCCCATCTGTTTCGGATGGGTTCGTGATTGACGAACTGCCAGATGTAAACGTCGAAACTGCCGAATTTCTCCTGAATGTCGAGAAACGCCCTTGCATTGGCAATCGCGGCATTGATTTTAAGCCTGTTGCGGATGATGCCCTTGTCCTGCAGAAGCTCACAAATTTTTTCTTCGCCGTAATTTGATATGCAGAGTGGATCGAATCCATCCAGGGCTTTGCGGAAGTTTTCGCGTTTTTTCAGGATGGTCATCCAACTCAGACCGGCCTGGGCACCTTCGAGAATTAGCAATTCAAATAGACGCCGATCATCATGAAGGGGTCTGCCCCACTCATTATCATGATAAGCGATCATCAAGGGGTCATGCCCAGCCCACTCACATCTGCTCTTCGGTGTAGGTTTAATGTTTTTCCTCTTCTATTCCTATCAGTACTTTTTATAGTGCATGCCAAGAGACATCATACTAATTTTCAAGTTCCCTCTTTGATAATGAGGCGTTATTACTACGGGAAAATAGGGACAGCGCCCTTTTTTGCCGACACCTTATTGAACTGGTTGAAGAAAATACACCTTGAGACGAAAATGTCAAGAAAAATGGAATAAATACTAAGGGATAGTGTGCCAAGGATTAAGGATTAGAGGGGTAAGGATTAGTAAAAAACTCATGCTGGTATTGAAGATTTTGGGAGAAAGAAATTAGAGGATTAGGGATTAAGGGGTAGGGATTAGAAATAATAGGGGCAGTTGTCCCTACTATCCATATCCCAAAACGCATTTGATTAAAGTGTTAAATCTTATCCTTTTGGGCTTTCTTCTCTTTTTTCTCATTGCGCTTTTCTTTCAACGTTTTTGCTGATTTTTTCTTTTCTGTCTTTTGAGTATTTTTTCCTTTAGCCATGAATCTCCCCTTCGTTTCGGTTCGTTAATTTGGTTAGTTAAAGGCAAATCAAGGGACACCATACTAATTGCTAAGTTCCCTGTTTGCTAATGTGACGTTATTACGACGGCAATAATATACGTCAAGCCGTCATTCCCGCGAAAGCGGGAATCCAGCATTGGCATAGATACCGGATCAAGTCCGGCATGATATTTGTTATGTTTATTTACCGTCGTAATAATAAGCATACTGTTCTCGGATTTCGGCGCAAAATCTTTGCTTTTTTTGCAAAACTTTAAAAATTCTCACTTTATGGGATAACCTGGAAGCTTCAGCGAATGGTTACGCCTCGGCCCCGGAGGTAGTCCTTCAACTCGCCAATCCTAATGATCCCATCATGAAACACCGAAGCGGCAAGCAAGACTGTAGCGCCCGCCTGGACGGCCTTATAGAAATGATCCAATTTTCCTGCGCCGCCGGAGGCCACCACGTCGGCTGAGACCGCTTCCCTCATCGCACTGATCACCGGCAGATCATAACCGGTCTGCACGCCGTCACCCGCTTTGCTGGTAGGCAAAATAACCGGAACACCGTATCCGTCAACACGCTTTGCCCATTCGATCGCATCCGCGCCGGTGGCTGTCCGCCCCCCATCGATGTAGACTTCATAGCCTGAAGGCATGGCCTCGTTCTGATCCACGTCGATGGCCACCGTCACTTTCTCGGCGCCCAGCGCTTTGACCATTTCTGCGACCAGTTCGGGCTTCCGAAAGGCGGCGCTGCTGGTTGACACCTTGTTTGCACCCGCGCTTAGCACCAGCTCGGCCGATTTCACATCAGAAATCCCGCCGCCAACGGTAAAAGGCACCGTCGTGACCTCGGCGACGCGTTTGACGACGTCGAGCATGGTGGCTCTGCCTTCTACCGTGGCTGTGATATCCAAAAGCGCCAGTTCGTCTGCGCCAGTCTCACAATAAGCTCGTGCGCATTCGACCGGATCACCGGCGTCTCGAATGTCCACGAAGTGGACGCCCTTGACGACGCGCCCGTTCTGCATGTCCATACAGGGCATGATTCGAATTGCTTGATCCATTATGTACCTCTTCCTTACCTTGTTTTATCGTACTTCTCTTCCCTCATGTTCGGACATAAATCAAGGGACATCATGCTAATTTCCAATTTCCCTATTTGATAATGTGACATCAATAGGTAAACTGTCCCTGTTATCCTACAATTGCCTCTCTCAGCGCATTCCTTGAAGCCCTGTCCACAAGGGTAAAAAGGCTATCAATATCATCTTTTTGACTTGATACCTTGTGTCCACGCACTTTGACAAATTTACAGTCCAACTGATCGGTCATTCTATAAAATTCCTGATAGAGCTTATAATTGTTGAGGCGCCTATTTTTCTTTGAACGATAATCATTGTGCTCAAACCGTTCACGTCTTCCCAATAAACCCATGATGTTTTGAGAATCCGTATAGACAATAACCCTGCGCCCCGATGCTTCAATATCGCTGAGCGCCCATAATAAAGTCTGCAATTCCAGTTTCGTTGAAGAGGTGTGCTCAAATCGCCTCACTTTCACCTGCGGCCTCAACGAATCCAGCGAAAGCCCACGTTCAGACACAACCAGGTACGCCCCATATCCAATATTTGAATGAGTGTTCACACTTCCATCGGTAAATAGCATCAGTTCATTCATAATTGTTCATTGTAATGGTGGGCTTCAATGGGAGAAAGCTACTATGTTTCCATAATCTTCCGCATTCTCTGTAAAGCTTCCTCCAGCACGGGCCGGGGGCAGCCGAAGTTCAACCGCACAAAGCCTTCCGCGCCGAAAGGTTTGCCGTCAGAGAGTCCCACCCCGGCTTCCTCGAAGATCTTGACGGGGTTTTTCATGCCGGTCTCTCGCGTATCGATCCAGGCCAGGTAGGTGGCCTCCACGTGGTGCATGGAAAGACCCGGCATTGCTTCGATAAAACGCTCGACACTATCCCGGTTCACTCTGAGATAGTCAAGCATCGCCAGGTGCCAGTCCCGGCTGTCCCGGTAGGCCGCCAGCGCTGCCGTATATCCCAGTGCATTGATGTGGGGCACGATGCCCTTCATCGCCCGCCAAAATTGCCGGCGAAGCGGTTTATCGGAGATGACGGCGAAGGAACAGCCCAGCCCCGGTATGTTGAAGGTTTCGCTCGGTGCCATGAGCGTTATGGTTCGTTGCCCCACTTCCGGGCTCAGGGTCGCCGTGGGGATATGTTCTCTGTCCTTATCGAGCACCAGTTCACAGTGGATCTCATCGGAGCATATCACGAGATCATTCCGCTCGCAGATATCTGCCAGGGTTGAAAGTTCATCACGGGTAAAGACCCGCCCGGTGGGATTATGGGGACTGCACAGCAGAAGGGTCCGGGTGCGCGGCGTTATGGCACGCTCCAGGAGGTCAAAGTCAAATTCCCAGCCCCCCTCACTTTCCATCAGTGGAACCGTCCTGAGTTCTCGTGACGAGTTTCCCGGTGCCGTCAGAAAGGGCGGGTATATCGGTACCGTGGTCAGGACCTTATCACCGTTATCCCCCACGGCACGGCAGGCCACGTTAATTCCCGTAACCAGACCGGGAAGCCAGACAATCCAGTCACGTTCGATCTTCCATTTATACTGTGTTTCGAGCCTCCTGACAACCACATCGATCAGCTCCTCGGGAACAAGGGTATAACCGAATACTCCATGGTCGACATGGGCCTGGAGAGAACTTATGATCGCCGTTGAAACCCGGAAATCCATGTCCGCCACCCAGAGCGGAATGATTTCTTTCCCCTTGTAGAGGTCCCACTTCAGGCTATTTGTGCCGCGCCGGTCAACGGGCCTGTCAAAATCATGTATCATAACCGTACCTTTTTTCAGGATTTGTGTGTCTTACTTTCGGAAAAAATAGAATAAAACAGTCTGTCCCTATTTATCCTAAATCTTTTGCTGCCAGGTGACGATATATTCTGTCTGTTTGTCGGGTTTTTCTATACTCTGTTCTGCGAGTACCCATTCTCCGGATAAACCCATTTCCCGAAGGGTGAATTCAAAATGACACATGGCGATACCCATATCGATCCGCTGCATGTCGGCCATCTTCAAGAGAGCCATATTTCGGCTACCGTAGCCTCTTGTGCGCTGCAGGTAGAAATGCCACTTCGTGCCATCTTTAATGATGCGCCAAGGCTGCTTGTTTATCGCGGATGGCCCCAGGCGCACCATTTCGAGCGGTGTGGCAAATTGACCACATGTTTCGACCGGCAATGCTGTGCCGAAGGTTCCGTCAAAAAAGAGCTCTTCCCATGGAAGCCGGCTGTCCGATCCCGCAGTCTGGCGAACGAAAGACTCGAACCAACGGCGTTTATCCGCGACATACCCCACGGCCGCCACCGCCGGCAGTGTCTCGTTCTCTTTGAGGGCAATCGTCTGGGAAAAATTGCTTTTGCTGAAGGTTCCGCCCAGCCAGCAGGTGCCGAGACCGATATCCGTCGCGAAAAGAACGGCCCGTTCCAGGAGGTAGCCGTAATCCTCCATATCCTTATCGCCCTGGTCAACCGCGCCGATGATAAAGCCGCGGGCCCCCTTGATGAACCCGTAGGTTCCCAATCCTTTCAAGACAGTCAGGTCATTGTCCCCGGCGGATACCAGCTCAAATCGAACCCCTGTGCCGAGGGGACCTTTAGTGGACGCCGTCAGTACCTCCGCAAGTCGGTCCCTCAACTCAGGCTCGATTGGTCTCGGGTCATAACCGCGACAGGAAAAACGCCGTCCGATAATCTCGGTTATCGCTTGACTGTATGCTACCATTGAACCACCATAGTCAGGTTATTTACTCAAAATTATCAAAGAATTAACCCTCTCCTTCGGGAGGGACGGTATCGTCGTCTTCGGCATTGTGCCGCTCATTCCAGCGTATGATCGGGTTGGGGCTACTCTGCACGCTCAGGGAAAAGACATCGGGTCGGGCGTAGTGTCCGGCGACATCGAGGTTCCATTTGGTATCGCGCAGTTTTTTCCCGCTTACTTCCGCGTAGATTATGCCTTCTTCGCGGTAGAGGGGGCCTGCAAGCACCGCACCGTCGGGGTCGGCTATGAGACTGTTGCCGCTGTTGACCCATTCATCGACTTCTTCGTAGTAGGGGGCAAGTTCAGGCACTGCCGCGAGCACATCCTCTTTTTTATAGGCCATACAGCATCCGATGACGTAGGTGCGCCCCTCGCGGGCGATGTGCCTCATTGAGGCCAGCCATGTGTCGCTTTCATCGTAGGTCGGAGCAACGTAAAGAGAAATCCCCTGTGTATAGAGGGTGTAGCGCGCCAGCGGCATGTAGTTTTCCCAGCAGGTAAGGCCGCCGAGTTTGCCCAAAGGGGTGTCATAAACCTGCAGTGTGCTCGGGTCTCCATAGGCCCAGATGGTGCGTTCGGCAAGAGTCGGAACCAGTTTCTGGTGGTGTCCGAGAATGTTGCCTCCATCGTCGATGTAGAGCAGTGTGTTAAAGAGGCTTCCCCCGCTGGTGGCGCTGTTCCGTTCGTTGACACCGATAACGACAAAGCTGCCGGCCTTTTTCGCTACGGCGCAGAGCCGATCGGTCGTCTTGGAAGGGATGGTAACCGACTGCTCGAGCAGCCTCCCGTATAGCTCCTGGTTCATGGCGATCTTTCCGGCGGGGAGGTTCCAGATCCAGTCCGGGTAGCCGGGGATTAACGCTTCGGGCAGCACGGCGAGGCACGCCCCGCTGTGTGCCGCTTCGGCGATCAGGTCACAGGCTTTTTCCACCGTCGCCTCGCGATCCATAAATACCGGTGCCGCCTGCACAGCTGCAATCTTGAATGTCTCTGTTTCCATAATACACCTCCAATCTTCTCAATTATTACACCAACAGCGAATAGAGAAATCAAGAGGAGAAAACCAGGGAGAAAACCAAGGGATATTATACTACTTTTCGGGTCCCCTATGAGGTAATGAGACGTTAATAAGTATACTGAATTACCGAAGTCCTAATCTTTACCCTGCCAGGTGACGATATATTCGGTCAGTTCGTCAGGTTTTTCTACAGGCGGTTCGGAGAGCACCCATTCGCCCGACACACCCATCTCCCGAAGGGTGTGGTCAAAGTGACACATGGCAATACCCATGTCGATCCGCTGCATGTCGGCCAGTTTAAAGAGAACCCTGTTACGTTCACCATAGCCGCTCGTCCGCTGCAGATAAAAATGCCATTTTGTGCCATATCTCATTACACGCCAGGGTTGTTTGTTTGACGCGGATGGTCCCAGACGTACCATTTCGAGCGGTGTGGCAAAAGGACCGGATGTCTCGACCGACAAAGCTGTGCGAAAGGTTCCGTCAAAAAAGAGCGCGTCCCATGGAAGCCGGCTGTCCGAGCCCGCGCTCCGGCGAATAATTGAATCGAACCAACGGCGTTTGTGTGCAACATATCCCACGGCCGCCACCGCCGGTAGTATCTCAGTCTCTTTCAGCGAAATCTTTCGGGAAAAACTGCTTTTGCTGAAAGAGCCGCCTAGCCAGCAGGTGCCAAGACCGATATCCGTCGCGAAAAGAACGGCCCGTTCCAGGAGGTAGCCATAATCCTCCATATTATGCTCGCCCCGGTCAACCGCGCCGATGATAAAGCCGCGGGCCCCCTTGATGAAACCGTAGGTTCCCAGCCCTTTCAATGCGGTTAGGTCGTTGTCCCCGGCGGATATCAGATCAAATCGTGCCCCTGAACCGAGAGGGCCTGTCGATGATGCAGCAAGTACCTCCAACAGTTGATCTCTCAGCCCCGCCTCGATTGGTCTCGGCTCATAATTACGACATGAAAAACGCCGTCCGATAATCTCGGTTATCGCTTGATTATAGGCTACCACTTAACCTCCTTCTTAAATAGGGACAGCGCCCTTTTTCTACCTATCAACGCTCATCTTGGGGCAGATCAAAAGGGCGCTGTCCCTATTTAATCCCTATTTAATCCTATTTAACCCAAAGGCGGCGGAATCAGGACGAAATTGCCAACATGTTTCTTCTCGATGAACTCGGCTTGCGCATCGGCAATCTTCTCGAGCGGAAGTATCTTCGCTACAAGCGGCCGCAACTCGCCGCGCTCGATGTACGAAATAAGATTCGGGAAAACGGGCTCGTCCCAGGCAGTACAGCCGATCAGCGTCAGATCCTTCAGATAAAAGGTGCGCATGTCGAATGTTACCAGTGGCCCTCCGATCGCCTC